>TARA_R110002033_G_scaffold45407_1_pt1 | contig 12625 bp, 11 predicted proteins | sample TARA_R110002033 | Tara Oceans TARA_R110002033 (sample SAMEA4397051) | marine metagenome | biome: Polar Biome; feature: [SRF] surface water layer (ENVO:00010504); material: water (ENVO:00002006), including particulate matter (ENVO:01000060) such as... | depth 5 m
AATTATTGGGATGCAAATATAAACAATAGTTTGAATATACAAATAAGATTTTTTTAAGAATTACTAATCATTTCTTAAAGTTAGCTTCAGACTGATTTATTCCTCTATAAATTCATATTTTTGATTAAAATCAAACATAATTATGCAATCCATAAAATCTTATATCCAAGACAACAAAGATCGCTTTCTAAACGAGCTTATCGATCTTTTAAAAATTCCTTCTATTAGTGCAGATTCTGCCTATAAAGGCGATGTTTTAAAAACTGCCGATGCCGTTAAAATTAGTCTAGAAAAAGCCGGATGTGACCATGTAGAAATTTGCGAAACCGAAGGTTATCCTATTGTATATGGCGAAAAAATAATAGATAAAAATTTACCAACCATTTTAGTTTATGGTCATTACGACGTGCAACCACCAGACCCATTAGATTTATGGAATTCGCCTCCTTTTGAACCTGTTATTAAAAAAACAGACTTACATCCTGAAGGTGCTATTTTTGCTAGAGGTGCCTGTGATGACAAAGGCCAAATGTACATGCATGTAAAAGCCATGGAATACATGACAACCAATAACGAATTGCCTTGTAATGTAAAATTTATGATTGAAGGTGAAGAGGAAGTTGGTAGTGTTAATTTAGCAAAATTTGTGGCAGCTAACAGAGAGAAGTTAACGAATGACGTTATCCTTATTTCAGACACTGGAATGATTGCACAAGATGTGCCATCCATAACAACAGGTTTAAGAGGTTTAAGTTATGTTGAAGTTGAAGTCACTGGTCCAAACAGAGATTTACATTCAGGACTTTACGGAGGCGCTGTTGCAAATCCAATAAACGTGTTAACAAAGATGATTGCGTCACTTCACGATGAGAACAATCATATTACTATTCCTGGTTTTTATGATAAGGTTGAAAATCTTTCGAGTGAAGAACGTGCCGAAATGGCTAAAGCTCCATTTTCATTAGAAGCTTATAAAAAATCTTTGGATATTGATGCCGTTTATGGAGAAGCTGGTTATTCTACGAACGAACGTAACTCTATACGACCAACACTAGATGTTAACGGTATTTGGGGAGGTTATACAGGCGAAGGCGCAAAAACAGTAATTGCAAGTCAAGCATTTGCAAAAATATCAATGCGTTTAGTGCCTAACCAAGAATGGGAAGAGATTACAGAATTGTTTAAAACACATTTCGAAAATATTGCACCAAAAGGAGTTACCGTAAAAGTGACACCTCATCATGGTGGCCAAGGTTATGTAACACCTATTGATAGTTTAGGCTATAAAGCAGCTTCTAAAGCTTACGAACAAACTTTTGGTAAAACACCAATTCCGCAACGTAGTGGAGGAAGTATTCCTATTGTCTCTCTTTTTGAAAAAGAACTAAATAGTAAAACAATCTTGATGGGATTTGGTTTAGATAGTGATGCTATTCATTCACCAAATGAACATTTTGGAGTATGGAATTACCTAAAAGGCATTGAAACAATTCCTTATTTCTATAAATACTTTACCGAATTATCAAAATAAATAAGCGACTTAAAAACAGCTTAGTAAAATAACCGAAAGCCTTATGATTAATGATAATCATAAGGCTTTTTGTGGTTTCTAAAATGTACACTTAATTATTCTTTTTATAATTTGAATGGCAGTAATCTTTACTCTACATTTGTAGAATTAAAATATATACTCTACATTTGTAGAGTTAATTCTAAAGACGTAGAGCATGCAACTATCAAAAACCGAAGAACAACTAATGCAACATCTCTGGAAGCTCGATAAAGCTTTTATGAAAGATTTATTAGAGGTCTATCCAGAACCAAAACCAGCAACCACAACTATCGCAACACTTCTTAAGCGCATGATTGGCAAAGGCTTTGTAGATTATAAAACCTTTGGAAAATCTAGAGAGTATTTTCCTTTAGTAAAAAAAGAAGACTATTTCTCTAAGCATGTTAACGGCCTTATTAAAACATTCTTTAATGATAGCGCTTCTCAGTTTGCTTCCTTTTTTACACGTAAAACAGACTTAACTAAAGAAGAGTTAGAGGCTTTAAAGAAAATTATTGATACAGAAATTCAAAACAAATAATTATGGAAACGTATCTATTAAAATTTTCGGCATGCTTAGCCGTATTTTGGTTAGTATATGTTCTGTTTTTAGAACGCCAAACCATGCATCAATTTAAGCGTTTTTATTTGTTAGCAGCATTAATTCTGTCATTAGCCATTCCTAACTTCACCATAACAGAATATGTAGAACCTGTAATTACAAATAATGACATCGCTCCTGCTTTTTTACCTACAGCGTTCCCAGAAATTATTCCTATTGAAGAACCTTCTTTCTTTACTCTAAAAAACACATTATGGTTTATTTATGGATTTGTGGCTTTGCTACTTGCAATGCGTTTTGTCATAAACCTTATAAAAATGCAACAACGAATTTCTAAAAATGAAAACATACATCAACGCTCTTTTATCTATGTTTTGTTGCATGAAAATATAATTCCACATTCCTATTTCAAATACATCTTTTTTAATAAAACAAGATACGAATCTAATAACATTCCAAAAGAAGTAATGCTTCACGAAGAAACACACGCGAAGCAATTACATAGTTTAGACATTATTATTCTAGAGTTACTTCAAATTATATTTTGGTTTCATCCTTTAATCTACATTCTAAAACATCATGTAAAACTTAATCACGAATTTTTAGCAGACCAAGCCGTTTTACAGCAAGGTTCAGATGCTAAAGTTTATCAAAATATTTTATTACAATTTTCATCAAACACTCAAAATCAGCAATTATCGAGTGCCATCAATTATTCATCAATCAAAAAACGATTTACAGTTATGAAAACACAAACATCAAAAACCAGAATTTGGCTAAGTACTTTAATTCTATTGCCTATTATGGCATTGTTATTTTATAGTTTTGCAGAAAGAGAATATGTTGAGGAATCAGCAAATGAAAAAAGTTCCTTTTTAGTAACCGTAGAAAAAAAAGGAAATTTATTAGAACTTAGATGCAAAAACGGGTGTAAATGGAGTCATTTAATACTTCAACCAAATTCAGAACCTTATATCATTAATGATTACGGCTTTTCTAATGGTAAAACTCTAGAAACAGACAAGTTTACATTCTCAATTAAACCAAGTGAATCTGGTGTAGACCTTAATGGGATTAAAGGCACAACATGGATTGATTTAAGTTTTTCTTTACCAGAAAACCAAAAACAAGCCGTCAATCAATTGGGTATGACAAGTACAATACCTAACCATGAAGAAGGTGAAACTGAAAAAATAATAACCATGAAGGCTATTAATAATACACTCTTCATTGGCGAAAAAAAATCTAGTATTAATACTTACGTAAAAGACTTGAATGAAATTACTAAAAACTGGTCACAAGAGGATTTTGAACGAATTACATTTGACTTAAATACGGAAAATTGCTCAAAACCTTTTTTAGATAATTTAAACGAACTACATAAAAAAACAGACTATTTTTTAATTACTGTACTAGGAATATCACCAAATGATGAAATAACTAGTAACAAAACTATTTTAGAACAAGACGAACCAATCATGGTAATCCTCATCAATAGAAATGGTGAACTATTAGTAGATGATGAAGCAGGTACTCTTAAAACCCTTGAAACAAAACTAAAAGTACTAGTAAAATCTTATGACAGTTCTAATGGCGTATTGCTAAGATACGACCCAACTCATGCTTCTGAGAAAGCCTTAAAAGAAGTAAAAAGCTTAATTAGAAAGTATGACTTTAATGCAATACAAGAAGATGCATCTCCTCAATTACCTATTATGACAGTTCTAATAAATAGAAAAGGACAACTTTTAGTAGATGACAAATTAGGCTCTTTAAAAAGTATAGAAACAAAACTAAAAACCTTAACGAAATCATTTGACAATTCTAAAGCCGTTTTTGTAAAATATGACCCAACTGATGCTTCGGAGAAAGCATTAAAAGAAGTAAGAACTTTAATTAGAGCGTTTAATTTTAAAGTGATACAAGTAGACGCTTCATATGATTCAATTATTCCACCTGCTCCTCCTGCTCCACCAAAACCAATTAAATCCTCTGATAAAGGTGGACCGAATTTAGGGAATTCTGATTATCAAAAATCAGGTCCAATCAAAATTAATGGTGTTACTTATTATTACATTCAAAATAATGGAAAAACCACCCACTATGATAATTATGGAAGCGTTGCAGATATTAATAAAATTACACCACCACCACCACCACCACCTGTACCCATAAACGCTACTGCAAAGCAAAAGGCAGAAATGCAAAAAGCACAAGACGCATACAACAAAGCACAAAATGCAAATGGAGCAACAAACAAAGACCAAGTAACAGGTTTTACCGAGATAAATGGAGAAAAATTATATTATGTTTCAAAAGATGGAGAAACTACATATTTTAACCGTTATGGTAAAGTTGTAAAAATGGATAATTTGCCACCTCCTCCTCCTACACTTCCATCATCTCCAAAAAACCCATCATTCTTAGAATATATGGAAGACATGGAAAAACAAGGTGCAACCTTTTATTTAGATAATAAAAAAATCTCAGCAAAAAAAGCCAAGTCTATTGCTAAAAGCAATAAAGGGAAAAGTACTGAGATGATGACTAAATTAGATGACAACGGTAAGTATATCGTAAAATTATCTAGTCCTAAAGAAAATACTCAACCAATTATTAATGGTAAAGTAGGTAAAGATATAGCTACTAAAAAAGAAAGCATTTTCCCGATTGTTAACGGTAAAACAATCAAATCAGGAAAGACATCTATGACAAGGGATGAATTTAAAAATATAAAACTAGAGACAAAAAACGGAAAAGTTACTGAGTTTAAATTAAAAATCCCATTTCAACCTACTCAACTTATTAAAAGTAATAACATAGATGCTTTAGCTATATCAAACTTAAAGAATACAAAAGCAGATTCTGAACTTGTGATTTTTGCTATTAAACATGGTTCGGATATTAAAATTGAACCTTTGGTTATTACTATTACTGATTAAATATTAATATCAAATTACAATTATTTAAGACCTCAAATTTTTTAAAAAGCTTTGAGGTCTTTCATTTTTTATACAAAAGTGTAACAAAACCTAACATTTAGCGTTCTTATAAGTAATCAATCAACCCGATTATTCAGGTCAATCAAAATCGAACGCTTTATGTTAAAACAATTTTTCATCCTCTGCTCTGGAGCAGATACGGATATTTTAAACGACTGTTCCATAGGAGAACAAAACAAATATGCTGGTATTGGTGCCACTGTTTTCTTCACAGCTGTTATGGCAACCTTTGCAGCGAGTTATGCACTTTACACTGTTTTTGATAATTTATATTCTTCTATATTCTTCGGATTAATTTGGGGTTTACTTATCTTTAATCTCGACCGTTACATTGTATCTACAATAAAAAAAAGAGACAATATTATTGATGAAATCCTTCAAGCTACACCAAGGATTTTCTTAGCTGTGATAATTGCAATTGTCATTTCAAAACCATTAGAATTAAAGATTTTTGAAAAAGAAATTAATCAAGTTTTATTAGAGCAAAAGAACGATTTAACCTTGGCAAATCAGAACCAGATTGCAGAACAATTCAACCCTAAAATTACAGAATTAGAAGGTCAAATTTTAGGTTTACAATCTCAAATTGACAGAAAAGAAATTGAAGTTAATGCTTTATACGATACTTACATTTCGGAAGCTGAAGGCACTGCTGGTTCTAAACTTTTAGGAAAAGGACCCGTTTACAAAGAAAAAAGAGATAAGCACGATACTGGTTTAGCAGATTTACAACAATTAAAAACAGAGAATAAAGCTAAAATTACAGCCATAGAAACTGAGATAGCAAACCTACAAACCGATTATACCAATAACGTAGCAACATCACAACCGGTTATTGATAATTTTGATGGTTTAATGGCAAGGATTACAGCCTTAGGTGAATTACCTTGGTTACCATCATTCTTTATTTTTCTGCTGTTTTTAGCTATTGAAACGTCGCCAATAATTGCTAAGCTTTTAGCTTCTAAAGGTGAATTTGATTTTAAAATACAAGATCAAGAAACGACGATTCAAACTTGGACCATGCAAAAGGTTGCAGAGCGTAAACTTCTCTTAAAGACGGATAATGATATTAATAACAAAGTCTATACTGAAATTGCAGATGAAGAGGAAGTAATGAACTACAAACGCAAAAAAGCGAGAGAGTTAATGCAACATCAGGCAGATGCTTTTTTTGAGAAACAAAAGAGTGCTCTATAATCTTATTGGCAAAAACATATTTGAGTTTAGATTCTAAAATTTAGATTTTAATACTAAAAAATTATACAAAGTCTCAAAATCATTACTTTTAAGAAAAAATCTTAACAGTAATGAAATTCTATTATCTCATTTTCGCCTTTATATTATTAAGCTGTAATACAAAACCAAAAGAAGACACTTTAGAAACTGCGAAAGCGGGAATTCTTAATGTAATGCAAAACCAAGAAAAAGCATGGAATAATCGCGACTTAGAAGGATTTATGCAAGGTTATTGGAAAAGTGATTCCCTCAAATTTTATGGTAGTAAAGGTATAACTAGAGGTTGGGAACAAACATTAACTAATTATAAAAAAGGGTACCCAACACCAGCAGAAAGTGGTACACTTAAATTTGTGATTAATGATATCTCTAAAATAGAAGGTGATAACTATTGGGTAATGGGAGAATATCATTTAACACGCCAAATTGGCAATACTAATGGTGTTTTTATAATCATATTTAAAAAAATAAATGGTAGCTGGAAAATTGTTGCTGACATGTCTTGTTAAACAGTTAAGTTACTTATAAAAGCAAAAATCTCACTTTTCAGCAAGATTAGTTGAGTTAAAAAATAAAGTGAATCCGAAACATTCATCTATCACCACAAATACCTGGGAAACAATTTATTATATAATTACGGTAAACTCAGAGTTAAGCAGCTACAACACTGCCTGTTGCAATATTTGTATTGTTTGATGTTTCTTGTTTTGGTTTTTCTGTTTTAAAATGCTGATATAATTCTTTACACCCTAAGCCAGTTATAGATAATATCTTTGATTTAGTGATAGATTCGTTATGCAATCTAGCCAAAGCCATTACACCTGCTCTATCAATACTTCTTACACCTTCAATATCTAATAGTACTTCATCTAATTTATCGAAGATATTAGCAAAGTACAAATTGAAAGTCTTTAAATTTACTTTATTTAAAGTTCCTTTTACTTGGTAACGATTATTACTGTTTGTTATTTCTAAATCCATAATAAATAATGTTTAAGCGTTAATACTAATTGCGGGCTATTAATCAGCATAAAAGGTGTTATTATTTAGAGGGATAACCTCAATATCGGTCTATTCTTTGGGTCTCAAGGATTTAATCGATAAACCGTGATTTAGATTAGACTATTTGAAGTGCATTGTATATTTTTTCGATAAACTACGTCATAAAAACAAATAAATTATCAGAAAAATTAACCATATAACACTTAAGAATTAAACTTTTGAAGATGTACTCTTAAATCTACAGGCTTGTAAACAATTACCGTTGAAACCGGATATTTTTGAAGCAGTTGTGAAGGTCTAATTGGTCGTTTTTCAAATCCTCCTCCACAATTAGGACAGACTCCTTTTAACAATGATACGCAATGCATACAAAATGTGCATTCAAAAGTACAAATCATTGCTTCATTAGAATCATGAGGCAATGATTTGTTACAATTTTCACATGTTGGTCTTATTTCTAACACTTAGATTATAATTTGAAGAATTAAAAATAAGTGATTAATTTTATAGCATGAAGTATAAGTACAAAATAATCATCATGGTAATACTGGCAGCACTTACCATATATGGCTTAGTAACAGAAAAATACCTTATTTATGTTTTTTCTAATACCATTAAGCTTTGACTTCTTTAATAAGAAAAATTCTGACTAAATTTTCTTTACATACTTAGTAATAATTACAGTTAAGGTAGGGCCTACCTTCCCTTCAATATATTCTGCATTATCTCGATCCAATCTAATATTCCTAACAGCAACACCTTGTTTAGCAACCATACTAGAACCCTTCACTTTTAAATCTTTTATTAAAACAACAGAGTCTCCATGATTTAGAATAACACCATTGACATCTCGATGAATAACTTTATTTTCATCGACGTCACCATCTCCTGAAGCTTTTGCTAATTCTAAGGTTTCTTCTTCCATGTACATCATACCTAACAAATCTTCCGTCCAATCAGCTTTAATTCTGTTAAGCATACGCCAAGCCATAATCTTCACGGCATCGTGCTCACTCCACATGCTATCATTAAGACATCTCCAATGATTAGGATCAATGGCATCTGCATCGTCCATCTGTTCTGTACAGGTTTTACATGCTAATAATGCTGTTTTTAACCCATTTTCCTTTATATCTGAAACGGTGTACTCAGATAAATTCTCCTCGTTTCCACAAAGCTCGCATTTAGAGCCGCTGCGTTGTTTTAATTCTCTTTCTAATGACATAATATATATAGTATTATGCAAATGTAAAATTAATTAAGACTTTTAGACATTTTTTAGAAAGCCATTTACAACTATTGTTAATCTTGTTTATATGAATACCTCAAGTAGTTTTGATCCTTGAGAATTAAACTCAACTGAATCTGTATTTGCAGGAACCAAAATAGTTTCGCCCATAGTTACAACCTCTGTTAGATTATTAACGGTTACTTCTGCAGTCCCTTCAACACACATAAATATGACAAAAGAATCTAAATAGCTATAATCTCTTTTTTGATTTGCTTTAACTTCAAAAATATTTGTGGTAAAAAAATCGCAATCGACTAAATTACTGGTTTTGTTTTCTTCTAACTGATAATTACTTTTTCCGTTAGAAGGAAAAGATTTAGTTGCTCCTATTGCAGAAACTGTATGTAGTTCTCTTTGCTCACCAGCAGCATCAGTTCTGTCCCAATCATAAACACGATATGTGATATCACTTGTTTGTTGAATCTCTGCAGCTAAAACACCTGCACCAATGGCATGGATTTTTCCTGCTGGAATAAAATAACTATCGCCTTGTTTAACTTTTTCTGTATTAAAAATTTCATCAACGTTAGAAGCATTAATTTCACTTAATACATTTTTATCTATATCATTATCTTTTAAGCCTAATACAATTTCAGCATCTTCATCACTATTCATTATATACCACATTTCAGTTTTGCCAAAAGAATTGTGCTTCGCTTTTGCCATTTCATCGTCTGGGTGTACTTGTACAGATAAATTAGTTTTAGCATCTAAAAACTTAATTAATAATGGGAAATTTTCTCCGAAAACATCAATATTCTGTTTTCCTAAAAATTCACTTTTATGAAGTTTAATTAAATCATTTAAAGATTTACCTTTATAAAGCCCATTTGCAACTGTAGAAATATTGTCTTCAACACCAGAAATCTCCCAGCTTTCACCAACATTTTTTAAATCTGTTTTTTTATTTAAAATCTCAGAAAGTTTTTCTCCTCCCCAAATTTTCTCTTTTAGTATAGGTGCGAATTTTATCGGATATGCTTGCATAATTTTTTTCTTTTAAAGATTTGTTTGAAACTGAAGCTTGATGAAAGTGTTATTTTCTTTTATTTTTTTTAAATAATCGAGTAGTGAGAATACGCTCTGAAATAAGGTTTGCTTCTTTTTTAAAGTCTTCATATTATAATTTAGAATAGCATCTTGGTTTTCAGTTATAACCTCTATTAAGCCATTTAAACCATGGTATTTAATATTTAACATGTTGGTAGAAACATAACCTAAATGCTTTAAATTAAACTCGTTAAACATAAATCTTGCTCCTGCTTTTACGGCAGACATATCAGACTTAAATTTTCTAACATTAACTACCGAAACATTATCACATTCATCCTTTACATCCCTTAACAAATCATAGGTATTATCTTTACTATCATTATTTACGAGGCACAGTTCTAAATTTCTAGTCTGTTTAATTTGATGAATGAAATAATCAATATCCATTTCTTTTTCGTTATTGTGAAAGATTATAATAATACCGGTTTTCATGATTTAGGGATTTAATAAAGGTTGTAATTAGGCTACTTTTAAGTTGTTTGAAACTGCTGCTTTTGTGTTTTGTTTTTTATTTCTATACACCCAAGCTATTTGACCTAATTGACCAACAATCTTTGCGGAATCTTTCATAGATAATTTAGAACCATCAGCATGTATCCATCTTTTTAATGGTTGCTCACATAACATGGCTTTTGCTTTCTTTAACCCGTAGTGGATACTCATTCTTTTAAAGATTTCAACATCAAAAATCCATTGCGTTACAAACTTTTCGCCAAAGGCAATATCAATAACATCTTTATGGAAAATTTTTGCACCACATTGTGTGTCTTTAAAATCCATTTTTAAAATCTTTCTGATAATAAAGTTGATGGTTAAACTGATTATTTTTCGTGCAGATTCTTTAGTAATGTTTGCTCCCATTCTAGAAATACGCGATCCGCTTACTATTTTAAAATCTGAAGTTTCAATAGTTTTTACCAAGTCATCAAAATCTGCTAAGTCTGTAGATAAATCAGCATCTAAAAAACCGATATAATCTAAATCATCCTTTTTAGCCATGTGCAACATTCCTAATCGTACAGCTTCAGCTTTTCCACCATTTTTTTCACAATCATATACTGTGATAAAATCTTCTCTTCCTTTTTGTAAGTCTTTTAAAACTTCTAGGGTTCTATCTTTACTTCCATCATTTACAAAACATAAATGATAACCAGAATTCTTATCGATATAGCTAATAAACTCATCACTTAACAAACGTTCTTCTTCATTATAACAAGGAATAACAACACCAACACAACGTTCTTGAATCATTACATCACTTTTTGTAATGATATTTTTAGTTTCTGGCGTACCAATTAAGCGTTTTATACGAGCACTAATTTCGTTTAAGCTTAAAGGCTTTTTCATATAATCATCAATACCAAGTTCAAAAGCTTGAGTGATGGTATCATCTTTAGTATTACCTGAAAGAATCATTATTGGGGTTTCATCATTTTTAGTATTTCTGATATACTTTACCACTTCTAATCCTGACACTCCAGGCATGTTGATATCTACAATTACTAAATCTGGATTAAATGTATCATACAACTCTAATCCTTTAGAAGCATCGGTTTCTATTTTCACTTCGTAACCAAATTCTAATAATCTTTTCTCTAATGGAAGCAAAACTAATTGTTGGTCGTCGATGGCTAATATTTTCATAATAAATGATATTTTGTTTGTTATTTACAGGTCAAAAGTACTTGAGAAGAAGGCTCTAAAATTTAAATTTAGCCGAACCTATATTTTAGTGTAGACGAATGGTAGATTGCTATAGACAATTAAAAATAGAACCACTATCTAAATTATATATCTTTACCATATCAATATAGCTTAGGCTTTTAATGAAGGAAACCTCAAATAAATACTTAATATCTGCACTGCTTTTAGGATTAGCATTTCATGGTAGTTCCATATTTTTTACTTTGGAAACTACTTATGATGCCTTAATCCATTTATTCTTTGCAGACCACTATGCTAATAGTTGGTTTGAACCATGGAATTATGAGTGGTACACAGGTTTTACCGTACAGAGTTATCCACCTTTAGTACATCAATCCATAGGACTACTCTCTATGATTGGTGGTTTAAAGTTTGGGATGTTTAGTGTTGCACTAATAGCTATTGTACTTTTTATAACAGGAACGTATCGTTTCTCTTTATTAATGATAGGTAATAAAACCGTTGCAGGCTACGCCTCTCTATTAGCAGTATTTTCATCATCGTTTGTAGAAACCTTGCATATTTTTGGGCAATTACCAAGCATTGTTGGTGTCTCAGTGTTAATGCACGCCTTACCAGAAATCTATCTCTGGTTAAAAACAGGTAGGAAATGGTATTTAGCAACTTCATTATCTCTAATTGCTGTTACAGTAACTTCACATCATGTGACACCCATTTTTGGAATGGTCTTTTTCATCTTTCCTTTAATAGGTATGGTAATTATGGATGTTTCTAGAGAGCAGGTGAGCTCTATGAAAGAAGTAAATTTTAAACTATTTCTGAATACTTTTTTCAAGCTCTTTAAACGTATTGTGAGCTTTGGGATGTTATCTCTAGTTTTAATTATAGGTTGCATCTTTCCCTATTGGTTAAACTCTAAAGCCAACCCAATTACTCAAGTTCCAATTCCACATGGTTCTAGAGATAATTTTTTAGAAATTACATCTTCCGGATTGGTTTTCTTTCTTATTCCTTGGGGAATTTTATTGGTATTGCTACCATATATATTTTACAGATACTATAGCAAACGTTATTTGTTTTTTGGTTTATCGGTTACTATTTGTACCATTTTAGGAACAGGAGGCACAACCTCTATTCCACTAAAAATGTTAGGTGAAACCGCATTCAACATTCTAACACTAGACCGTTTTACGCTTTGGGCTTCTATCTTATCTATTCCGTTAATGGGAGAATTTGCCTATCGTTTTGTAGAAGGCGAT
>TARA_R110002033_G_scaffold60044_6_pt1 | contig 12619 bp, 10 predicted proteins | sample TARA_R110002033 | Tara Oceans TARA_R110002033 (sample SAMEA4397051) | marine metagenome | biome: Polar Biome; feature: [SRF] surface water layer (ENVO:00010504); material: water (ENVO:00002006), including particulate matter (ENVO:01000060) such as... | depth 5 m
TGCTTCGGTTGTTTTAGAAATTACAGCTACCGAGCCTGGTGTTAAGGGAAATACGGCAACAAATGCTACTAAACCAGCAACTGTAGAGTCTGGCGCAACTGTTAATGTACCATTATTTATTAACGAAGGTGATAAGATAAAGGTAGAAACGGCTAAAGGGACTTATAAAGAACGTATTAAAGAATAATTAAGTAGAAAGCAGTAACTGATGACTTACTTATTGAAGACTGAAATATGAAATTCCCAATTCCACATTCCTTAAAACAAATAGCATCCTTAATTGATTGCGAATATAAAGGTGCTGAAGATTTTGAAATTTTAGGTATTAACGAAATTCATGTTGTTGAACCAGGTGATATTGTTTTTGTTGATCATCCTAAGTATTATGATAAAGCTCTAGAATCTGCGGCAACTATTGTTTTAATCAATAAAGATGTTGAATGTCCTGTAGGGAAAGCCCTTTTAATTTCAGACGACCCATTTAGAGATTTTAATAAACTTACTGAACACTTTAAACCATTTAAGGCATCTCATAGTGCAATTGCAAGTGATGCAATAATTGGAGAAGGTACAGTAATCCAACCAAACTGTTTTGTTGGTAACAATGTAACAATCGGTAAAAATTGTGTCATTCATGCTAACGTTAGTATTTATGATGATGCTATTATTGGAGATAATGTTACCATACATGCAGGCACCGTTTTAGGAGCAAGCGCATTCTATTATAAAAATAGACCAGAGGGCTATGACCAATTAAAATCTGGTGGTCGTGTAATTATTGAAAACAATGTAGATATTGGTGCTTTATGTACAATTGATAGAGGTGTTACAGGTGACACAACTATTGGAGAAGGCTCAAAATTAGATAACCAAATTCAGATAGGACACGATACCGTAATTGGTGAAAAATGTTTAATAGCTTCACAAACCGGAATAGCAGGTTGTGTTGTTGTTGAGGATAATGTAACTATTTGGGGACAAGTTGGTGTTAAAAGTGGTATTACAATAACTAAGGGTACTGTTTTATATGCACAATCTGGTTTAGGTCATACAACAGAAGAGGGTAAAACATATTTTGGATCGCCTGCAATAGAAGCAAGAGCATTTTTTAAGGAACGTGCTTATGTGAAAATGATTCCTGAGATACTTCAGAAATTGAAAAAATTGTAATCTTACTAAGATAAGTTATTAAAGATTTTTACAAGGAAATAAAATTATAAAAGAGGTCGCTTTTGCGTAATAAATCTCTTATTTTTGTGCAACAAAATTATAAAACTTAAAAACAACAATATCAAATGAGCGTTTTAGTTAATAAGAATTCTAATATTATAGTTCAAGGTTTTACAGGTAGTGAAGGTACTTTTCACGCTGGTCAAATGATTGAATATGGAACAAATGTTGTAGGTGGTGTTACTCCAGGAAAAGGAGGACAAACACATTTAGACAAGCCTGTTTTCAATACAGTTTCTGAAGCTGTTGAGAAAGTTGGAGCTGATACTACAATAATTTTTGTACCACCAGCTTTTGCTGCAGATGCAATTATGGAAGCTGCAGATGCAGGTATTAAAGTAATTATTACAATTACTGAAGGTATTCCTGTTGCAGATATGATTAAAGCTGCAGACTATATTAAAGATAAAGAATGTCGATTAATTGGCCCTAACTGTCCTGGTGTTATTACTCCTGGCGAAGCTAAAGTTGGTATTATGCCAGGTTTCGTATTCAAAAAAGGTAATGTTGGTATTGTTTCTAAGTCTGGTACTTTAACGTATGAAGCTGCTGATCAAGTTGTAAAACAAGGTTTAGGTATTACAACTGCTATTGGTATTGGAGGAGATCCAATTATCGGAACTACTACAAAAGAAGCTGTAGAGCTATTAATTAATGACCCAGAAACTGAAGCTGTTGTAATGATAGGTGAAATTGGAGGTCAGTTAGAAGCTGATGCTGCAAACTGGTATAAGGAAAGTGGAAGTAAAAAACCAGTTATTGGTTTTATTGCTGGAGAAACTGCTCCTGCTGGTCGTACAATGGGACATGCTGGTGCTATTGTAGGTGGTAGTGATGATACTGCACAAGCAAAAAAGAAGATTATGAGAGCATGTGGAATACATGTTGTTGATTCGCCTGCAGAAATTGGCAAAAAAGTAGCTGAAGTTTTAGGTTAAGCTTCTGTTAAAATATATACAAAAACTTTACGTTATAAATCCATTGGCTATATTTTTAGCTAATGGATTTTTTTTATTCAATTAATCAACTAAAATCAAAAAATGAAAATCACTAAATCAGTCTTACTGCTACTATTAGTTGCAGTGGTTTTTGGGTGTAAAACCGAAAACGATTCCAAAAAACTCGGTTATTCAACCGAAACCAATCAAGATGCTAATGGCTTTAATTATGAAACCGTAGCAAACGACCCAACTGGCTTACGACTTTATACTTTAGACAATGGTCTTAAAGTTTATTTGGGTAAGAATGAAGAAGAGCCTAAAATTCAAACTCTTATTGCTGTGCGTGCAGGTTCTACTTATGACCCTGCAGACAATACAGGTTTAGCGCATTACTTGGAGCACATGGTTTTTAAAGGTACAGATAAATTTGGTACTCAAAATTATGAAGAAGAGTCTAAGTTAATTAAGCAAATATCTGATTTGTACGAAGAGCACAAAGCAGAGAAAGACCCAGAAAAGAAAAAAGCACTTTACAAGAAAATTGACGAGGTTTCATTAGAAGCATCTAAATTGTCTATTGCTAATGAATATGATAAAATAACAAATTCATTAGGAGCAGAGGGTACAAATGCCTTTACATCTAATGAGCAAACAGTATACGTCAACAAAATCCCTTCTAACGAAGTAGATAAATGGTTAAAAGTAGAAAGTGAGCGTTTCAGTAAATTAGTATTACGTTTATTTCATACAGAATTAGAAGCTGTTTATGAAGAATTCAATAGAGGTCAAGATAACGATGGACGTAAGCAATACTTCGCTACTTTAGAAGGTCTGTTTCCAACACATCCATACGGAACACAATCAACAATTGGTATTTCAGAGCACTTAAAAAATCCTTCAATGGAGGCTATTAATGCTTATTTTGATAAATACTATGTGCCAAATAACATGGCAGTAATCATGGTAGGTGATTTAGATTTTGATTCAACAATTAAAAAAGTAAATGATGCTTTTGGAAGTTATGAGAAAAAAGAAGTTACTCATCCTACTTTTTCAGAGTTAGAGCCAATTACAGCTCCTGTTAAAAAAGAAGTATTAGGCCCAACTGCAGAATCAATTTACATTGCTTTTAGATCAAAAGGAAAAGGATCAGACCAAGAAGTTATTCTAAACCTTGTAGATTATATGTTAGCTAATTCTCAAGCTGGTTTAATAGATTTAAATCTTAACCAAAAGCAATTAGTACAAAGAGCATCGTCTTTTACAAATTTCAATAATGATTATGGATTTCATTTACTCTATGGTTCGCCAAAAGCAGATCAAACTTTAGATGAAGTTAAAGGTTTGTTATTGACACAAGTCGATAAAATTAAGAAAGGTGAATTTGAGGATTGGTTATTAGATGCAGTTATCAATGATATGCGTTTATCTCAAATTAAAGAGTACGAGAATGGTTCTGCTACAGCTTACGCATATTTAGATGCTTTTATTGGAGAGCAAGAATGGAAAAACCGTTTAGAAATATTAGATGAAATGAAAAAAATCACAAAACAAGAAGTTGTTGATTTTGCAAATACATTTTATGGCGATAATTATGTAGAAGTACATAAACTACAAGGTGAAGACACATCAATTGTAAAAGTTGAAAATCCTGGGATTACACCTATTGAGTTAAATAGAGGTAAAGAATCTGATTTCTTAAAATCTATAAATGCAATAGTTTCTCCAGATTTAAAACCTCAGTTTATTGATTATAAAACCGCAATTAAAGAATCTAAAACAGATAATGGACTTAAGCTTTCATATATAGAAAACCCAAACAATGATATTTTTGATTTGAATATCATTTTTGATATGGGACAAGACAATGATAGAATGGTGTCTCTTGCAGCTGGTTATTTAGATTATTTAGGGACTGATAAATATACGCCAGAGCAGTTAAAACAAGAGTTTTACAAAATAGGAGTGAGCTACAATGTGTTTTCATCTAGTGATAAGACTTATGTAGGTATTTCTGGTCTTAAAGAAAATTTAGATGCTGGTTTAGCATTGTTAGAACACTTATGGAATAATGCGGAAGCAAACCAAGAGTCTTACGATAAGTATGTTCAAAGTATTTTAAAAGGTAGAGAAGATGGTAAAACTCAAAAAGGAAACATTTTTTGGAATGGTTTAATGAGTTACGGACAATATGGTGAGAATTCTAGATTAAGAAATATTTATTCTGAAGCAGAATTAAAAGCAATAAGTCCAACAGAATTAGTAAATAAGGTAAAGGAAATGCGTGCATATAAGCAACGTATATTTTACTATGGTAATGCACAAGATGAAGCAAAAGCAGCTTTAAATAAGCATCATAAAATTCCTGAAACATTATTAGATTATCCTGAAAAAGTAGAGTACACTAATTTAGAAACTGGTGGAAATGTTTACTTTGTAGATTACGATATGGTACAAAGTGAGATTTTATTATTAGCTAAAGGCGAAGAATTTAGTCCAGAAAAAATGGCAGCTTCTCAGTTGTTTAATACATATTTTGGTAGAGGGTTATCTTCAATTGTTTTTCAAGAAATAAGAGAATCTAAATCTTTAGCTTATTCTGCATTCTCTAGCTATAACATGGCAAGTGAGCAAGGAAAGCCAGATTACACAATGGCTTATGTTGGTACACAAGCTAATAAATTAGAGCAAGCAGTTAGTGCAATGATGGAGTTAATGACAGATATGCCAGAAGCAGAAGATCAATTCAATCAAGCAAAAGAGGCTACTTTAAAGAAAATTGCAGCTAAGCGAATTACTAAGTCTAATATATTTTGGACGTATGAAGGGTTAAAAAAGCGTGGAATTGATAATGATAATCGTGAGGAAATTTATAATGCCATTAAAAACATGACGATGGATGACCTTAAAGCATTCTTTAATAATAACATTAAAGGTGAAAACTATAATGTTATGGTTATAGGAAACAAAAAAGACATGGATTTTGACGCTTTAAGTAAATTAGGAACTATAAAAGAAATGGATATCGATTATCTTTTTAATTATAATCAACCAGAAGAGTTAAAGCAATAAGAATAAATCTTTAAACTTAAATTAAACCTCATATTGATATAAAAATATGAGGTTTTTTTATGTCTTAGAATTTTTAATTTATAGTATATTTGAATTGAAGTGTTAAGTACAATCTTAAGTAAATTAGATTTGTGCTATACTTCTCTAATAAAGACAACACTAACTAAACGATTATATTAATATGAAACTTTTAGAAGGAAAAACAGCTATTATAACAGGTGCAAGTAGAGGTATTGGTAAAGGAATTGCAGAAGTCTTTGCAGATCATGGTGCTAATGTAGCCTTTACATACAGTTCTTCTGTTGAAGCAGCAAATGCTTTAGAAAAAGAATTAAACGCTAAAGGAATAAAAGCAAAAGGTTACCAAAGTAATGCCGCAAATTTTGATGAAGCTCAAAAACTAGCAGCTGATGTTTTAGAAGAATTTGGAGCTATTGATATTTTAATAAATAATGCAGGTATCACAAAAGACAACCTTTTAATGCGTATGCAAGAAGCTGATTTTGACAAAGTGATTGAAGTGAATTTGAAATCGGTTTTTAACATGACTAAAGCTGTACAGCGTACCATGTTAAAACAACGTAAAGGTTCCATTATAAACATGAGCTCTGTGGTTGGTGTAAAAGGAAACGCAGGACAAACAAACTACGCAGCTTCTAAAGCCGGAATCATTGGTTTTTCTAAGTCTGTAGCTTTAGAATTAGGTTCTCGTAATATTAGAAGTAACGTCATCGCACCTGGTTTTATAGAAACTGAAATGACGGCAAAATTAGATGAAGAGACTGTAAAAGGTTGGAGAGCTGGTATTCCTTTAAAAAGAGGAGGTACACCAGAAGATATCGCTAACGCTTGCGTGTTTTTAGCAAGTGATTTAAGTGCTTATATTACAGGACAAACTTTGAATGTAGATGGAGGAATGTTGACTTAAGTTATAATCAAAATGCATAAAACAAAAACAGCGCTATAATTAGCGCTGTTTTTGTTTTTTATAAATAAATATTTAAGTTTTAATTTAAATATTAAGACGACTATAAACCATAGATTTATAGCTTTCTCCAATCGGAATTCTTTCGTCTTTAATTACAATTCTATTTTTCTGAATGGATGTAATTTTATTAACATTAACAATGTATGAGCGATGGACTCTAATAAATGTATTTTCAGGTAATTTATCTTGAATTTCCTTAAAGCTCATTAAGGTTAATATAGGTTTGGATGCTTCAGAATGAATTTTTAAATAATCTTTTAATCCTTGAATATGCTTAATTGATTTAATGTCAATCTTTAAGTTTTCGTATTCAGATTTTACAAAAATAAAATCATCTTCATGAGGTGCTGATGTAGTTGTTGTTTCTCCACCTGCAGAAGACACATTGAAAGAAGTATTAACCTCACTCAGCTTCATCATTTCTTTCACTCTGTTAACTGCTTTTAGAAAACGAGGAAATGGTATTGGTTTTACGAGATAATCCACAGCATTTAAATCAAATCCTTCTAATGCATATTCTGGATAAGCTGTTGTAAATATAAAATAAGGTACTTTTCCTTCTAATGATTTTATAAGTTCAATGCCCGAGATATTTGGCATTTCAATATCGGAGAATACTAAATCAATACAGTTACTATTTATAAAATCTAAAGCTTCAATGGCATTTGTAAATGTGCTTATAACTTCTACTGCGCTTAAGGCTTTACAATAAGATTCAATAACATCTATAGCTAATGGCTCGTCATCAATTATTATACATTTCATTCTTATTTAGATTTATAGTTAAGTAAACTCTATAATGAGTTTTGTCTTGCTCAATAGTTAATTCGTGATTATTACTATACAAATGGTTCAGTTGATTTTTTATGTTCTCTAAACCAACGCCCGAATTTTTATCATCGCGTTTATATAAGCCTACTATATTTTCTACATTAAAAATTAGTTTATCGTTTTTCACAATAATTTTAATGTCAATATGTGTGTTTCCTTTATAGTCTGTGCCGTATTTAAAAGCATTTTCAATAAATGAAATTAATAACAAAGGATAGATTTTTAGGTGTCTTGTCTCACCTTTTATGTTAAGTTTAACAGCTTCCGTGTTTTTTAGTCTTAACCGTTGTAAAGCGATGTAGTTTTGTATGTAATTCATCTCCTTTTCTAATGGTACTTGTTCATCACCAGCTTCATATAACATATAACGCATTAACTCAGAAAGTGTAATTACAGCTTCTGGTGCATTATCAGATTTACTTCTAACTAAGGAGTAAATACTATTAAGTGAGTTGAATAAAAAATGTGGGTTTAATTGATTTCTTAAAAATTGAAGTTTTATTTCTTTCTGTTCGTTCTCAAGTTCTTTAGACTCGCGATCTCTTTTATAAAAATCAACCACTAAACTAAAAATTCCGCCTAAAAGAAATATTGATAACGAAAAAACAATAGGTATAGCATGTCTTATTCCAAATGGTCCACCTCGCATATTTGGAGGTCTGGGCATATTCCTAAATTCGTTAGCAACAGTGTTAGAGATTAGCTCTACACTTACATAATTGTAAAGAATTAGAAAAGCAATTGAAAGAATTATATATAAAAACAACTTTCGTTTCAATAAAAAATAAGGAACAAGAAGGAGGTAATTAACATAAAATAGAATAGGACGTATAGCTTGCCTAAAATATAAGTCTGCTGGTATTTCGCCTAAATCAATGTAAGCTGTAAATAAGGGGAATATGCTTATACATAACCAAACGAAGATATGTATTAGAAGTTCTTTATGTGAGATGTTTTTTATCAAAATTGAATAATTAATGCAAACTAAATATGTTCAAAATTAATGTTATTATCATTAAGGTCGTCCTTGCTTATTACGGGAAATACATTTTTAGAAAGCTTACTAACTACAAGATTACCAATTTTTTCAGCATCTTTCTTTGTTTTAAAACTTTGTTTACCATTAACTGAAGGAATATACTCTTGTCTAATAAACAAACTGTCGTTATTATAGATTTCATATATCCAAGAACTGTCTTGCTCTATTACTTGCAAAGTATAAGGCGAATTGTTTATTTCTGTAGTTTCGTTTCTAGTGTTTTTCAAATATAAAAACAGAATAGTTAGTGTTGAAATCACCAAAAATGCCAAGAAGTAAGTATATAATTTTTTCATAATGTTGTTTTAAAAAATAAGAGTCAGAAAAAATGAAGGATACCCAACATTATCCTGACTCTAAGGTTGGCTATTAACCAGTGTCTAAAAAGCTAATAGCCCATTTCAATCAATCTAAACAATGCTTTATATTTTAATTGTCGTCGTCGTCTTGTTCTGCATTTGGGAAAAACTCCATGTTATCATCTAGATATAACGTTCCGTTTCTTCCTAATGCTACAAATGCTCTTGATCCATTACTAAATGAAATCGCATCTCTTCTTGCGTACAATTCAAACTCCGTTTTTTCTTCCCATTCTTCTGTACTTGGTGTGTATTCATAAACCGTATTTGTACTCCCTCCATATTCACCGCAAGCAACATATCCTTTTCCATCTATAGTGAAGGCAACAGCATTAGATCTATACACGTAATCATCATCATCTTCATCGATATCTTCAAGCTCTGTCCATGTTTCAGTATCTAAGTCAAATACCCAGAAATCTGTTTCGTAAACACCATTACTAATTCCTGTTCCCAAATACACATCACTACCAATAGTAAATGTTATACCATCTCTTCTTTTATCACCTCCAAAACCAAAAACTTCAGTCCAAGTATCTGCAATAGGGTCGTATTTCCAGAAATCTTTTTTGTCGCTACCATCATAACCCGTCCCAACGTAACCATAGTTGTCAGAACCAAAGCCTACAGTTCCGTATCTCGCTGAACCACCAAAATCTGCAATTTGTGTCCAACTATTTGTATTTGTATTGTATTTATAAAAATCTGATAATTCTTCGTTAGAGTCACCGTTATAACCAGTTCCCATATAACCTTCATTATTAATTACAAATGATGAAGCAGAACTACGTTCTACACCAGGAAAATCTGATAATTGTTGCCAAGAGTTAGTGTCCATATTATAGCTCCAAAAATCATTGTAGTAATCATCACCATCATAACCAGTTCCCATGTAACCAATATTATCGATAGTGAAGGCAGAAGAACTACTTCTTGCTTCTTCATTAAAGGTAGATTTCTTAACCCAGTTTCCTGAAGTGTCATCACTGTCATCATCACTATTACAATTATAAAAAAGTGTTAGTATAGCACTTAAATAAAGTAATCTTATTGCTGCCTTGCTGTTAATTTTTTTCATTTCACTTATTATTTTATGTTTAAACTAATTGGTTGCTAATTGCGCTTTTATTTTTCGCTTACAGTGCGAACTTACTACCTCAAACTTTTACGATAATTATAAAATAGACCTAGACTATTTTTTTGTAGACAAACACGGTAATTTAATCTACAAATCCATCAACTTATTTTTATAGTATAAAATGGCTTATTTGTAGATAAATAAAGGTCATAGGTCTATTTTACTTTTTATTAAACAGATTGCTTAGTTGATTTGTACAAATAATAAAAAGCAAATGTCTAAATCTTATCTAAAATTATTCTCTGCAATTGCTATTGCAATATTTGTAATTTCTTGTTCTACAGACTCGGACGAAGAAAGTACCTTGGCAGGAGAAGACTTTACAAATACAAATATTAGGGTCTTATCAATTGATACATTTTCCGTTAAATTTTCTACTATGAAGTTTGATTCTATTTCAACTTCAATAAGCAGTAGATTATTAATTGGCAAGTATGAAGATGATGATATGGGAATTGTAAGTTCTTCTTCATATATGCAATTAAATCCAGATTCATATTACATTGATAATGATGCGGTATTAGACAGCGTGGGTTTAGTACTTGGTTATGATACGTATTACTATAATGATACTACACAAGTGTCAACGCTTAATATTCATAAGCTAATTGATAAAATGAGCAGTGATGATGATGTTTTTTATAATACATCTGAAACGGCTTATGAAACGACGCCTTTAATAAGTAAATCTTATATACCAACACCAAATAGAGATTCTCTATTTGTAACATTACCGTATACGTTTGGAGAAGAATTATTTAATGATATTAGAGATAATAATATTACAGATGCTGAATCTTTATACCAGAAGTTAAAAGGAATAACAGTACAACCTGGTACTGATGATGATGGCTCAATAGTTGGTTTTTCAACGTCTAGTACGGATACCTATATTCGTTTTTATTATACCATACCAGATGAGCTAGAAACTGATGAGTATACTTACGATTTTTCAATAAACACCTTTTATAATCATTCAGAATCTGATGTTACAGGTTTACCGCTTGAAGTAATAACAGACCAAGAATATAACTTAGATTCTTCAGATAGTTATGGTATTAGCTATAACCAAGCAGGTACAGGTTATGTGACTAAGATTGAATTTCCAATGATAAAAGATATTTATGATATAGGCAGAGAAGGTACCATTTTAGATGCTGTGCTTTACATAGAGCCTAATACAGTTTCGCATTCAGATCTTCAACCTTTAAGCGAATCATTATTACTTTATACAATAGATCAAAATAATGATTTGGCGAGTCAGATTTCTAATAGCTCAGATGTTGTTTCAGGAACACTATCAACAGACAATTCCGAATTTAATCTCATCACTTATGAGGTTCCTGTAATTGATTTTATAGATCAAAAATTAAGTGAAAGTCCTGAGACTGAAGATGCCCTTATTTTAATTCCTAATGATTACAATTCAACAATAAATAAAATAATTTTTAATGACGCTGAAAGATCTAGTTATAATACCAGATTAGTCATAACCTATGCGATATATGAATAAATCTAAATACACAATTATTTTTGCAATGGTAATAGGATTATTTGGCTATTCTCAGTCTAATAATTTAACCAGTTCTCCTTATTCACTTTTTGGCTTAGGTGTAGAAAGCAATTCAGGGACAGGACGAAATAGTGGACTAGGTAAAACAGGAATCTCTTTAGATGCTAATTATGGTTTAAACCTTTATAATCCGGCTTCATTGGCGACTGTAAATGCAGATGAATTTATTCTAGATTTTGGAGGAACTGGTGAGTTTGTGAACTTAACAGGAAGTGATTTAAACGAACAAAAATCGACGTACAATTTCACCAATATGTCCTTTGGTTTTAACAGTGGCGGAAAATATGGAATGGCATTAACACTTAAGCCAGCCTCTAATGTTGGCTATGCGTTAACAGGTATACAGAGTAATATAGAAGGTAGCACTGAGCAGTTTACAACTAATATTGAAGGTTCTGGTGGATTAAATGAATTACGATTAGATTATGGAAGACCATTAACCAAGAATTTAAACGTGGGTCTAAAAGCATCTTATTTATTCGGAAAAATTGAAGAAACAGAATCTATTATTACCACAAACAGTTATTTAATTGTTGAAGAAATTAATTACTACAGAGGAGCGCAACTTGGATTAGGTTTACAATATAAATTTAAAGAAAAACACAATTTCGGATTCACATTAGATTTTCCAACGGTGTTATCAGGTACAAAAGATACTGAAGTAAGCAAATATTCAAATTCTGCATATTCGTTGTTAGAAGAAACTGAAGACGAAGATATTGATAACTTTTCTATGCCATTTAAATTAGGATTTGGTTATAGTACAAAAATTAAAAACCTAATGTTATCAGCTGATTATAATAAGAGTTTTTGGTCAGCGACAAATCAGTCTGATGCTATTGGAGAATACGTAGATCAAGACGTTTATAGTTTTGGAGCCTCATATTCTGTAGATCCAAAGAGTTATAAGTATTGGAAACGTGTAGATTTTAGAATGGGCTTAAACTATAATTCTGGTTATCTTAAAGTAGATGATACAAGAATTGATACTTTTGCGGCATCAGTTGGTATAGGATTACCAATTGGTAAAAAATCTTTATTAAATGTGTCGTATTCTCTAGGTAAAAAAGGGACTACAGATAGCATACTTATTCAAGAGTATGTGAATACATTAAATATTAATATTTCGCTATCAGATTTATGGTTTCAACAGAGAAAGTATAATTAATGATTGCTAAAAATTGTAAAAATCTCTTCGGTAAAATAGGCGTTTTCGTCTAGACAATAAGGGTAAACATCTATTACAGTTTTATACATTATTATATAGTTTCATTTTTGAAGTGTTAATTAGAAAACACCTTAAAAATGAAACTATTCTTATTTATAACAAGTTTAATCTTTGCGCAAATAGCTTTTGCTCAAGATACGTCGCCAAAACCAGATGTTTGGACTCTAGAAGATTGTATTACTTATGCTTTAGAAAATAATATTACTGTTAAAGATGCAAC
>TARA_R110002033_G_scaffold5274_1_pt1 | contig 12611 bp, 11 predicted proteins | sample TARA_R110002033 | Tara Oceans TARA_R110002033 (sample SAMEA4397051) | marine metagenome | biome: Polar Biome; feature: [SRF] surface water layer (ENVO:00010504); material: water (ENVO:00002006), including particulate matter (ENVO:01000060) such as... | depth 5 m
CTCGATGGAGCAGATGATGATGCAATTGTCCGCCGTGTCGCGGACAACTTCCATCTCGTATTCCTTCCAGCCGAGCAGGCTTTCGTCGATCAGGATCTGGGCGTTTGGCGAAGCGGCAATGCCCGAGCGGCAGATTTCCTCGTACTCTTCGACATTGTAGGCAATGCCGCCTCCGGTGCCGCCAAGGGTGTAGGCGGGGCGGATGATGGCCGGCAAGCCGACCGTTTCGAGGGCATCCATGGCCGCTTTGAGTCCGGAGAGGCGGTCATAGCCTTTGATCTTGCCGTTCTCGCCGCGAATTTCAGGCGAGGCGATGATGGCGGCACGCGGGTTTTCGAGGCCGATCCGGTCCATGGCTTCGCGGAACAGTTTGCGGTCTTCGGCCATCTCGATGGCTTCGGCCTTGGCGCCGATCAGTTCGACGCCATGCTTTTCGAGTATACCTGCATAGTGGAGGTCGAGCGCGCAGTTCAGCGCCGTCTGGCCGCCCATCGTGGGCAGCAGGGCGTCCGGCTTTTCGACTTCAATGATCTTCTCGACAATTTCGGGCGTGATGGGCTCGATATAAGTCGCATCGGCGAGGTCCGGGTCGGTCATGATCGTCGCCGGGTTCGAGTTCACCAGGATAACCCGGTAGCCTTCGGACTTCAGCGCCTTGACCGCCTGAACACCGGAATAATCGAATTCGCAGGCCTGGCCGATGATGATCGGGCCGGCACCGATGACGAGGATCGATTTGATATCAGTGCGCTTCGGCATGGTAATTCTCTCTCCCGGTCAAACGGCTGCCTCATAGCGGGGAGTCGGTCCCGAGGGCAAGGATAAACAGGTCCGTGGCTGCTATCTCATATGGAGACGGGATAGCAGGGGGTAAGGCAGGGTCGTGTTGTCGCAGCAGGAAGCCGGTTATCGGTCAGGCCATGCGGCCCTCGGAGTCGACTGACGTGTGCTCCTGCACGAGGCGCCACTCGCAGTCATGCACCTTCCAGACAGACGAGACGGCCTGACGCTGGACCATGCCGGTGGCTTGATGTGTCTCGCCTTCAAACACGGTAAAATAGGAAGCTGCAGCGAGACTGGACGAGGCGTGAATGTCGACGTCAGAAGCGAGGGTTACCTGCCAGTTCCGGAATGTGTCGCTTAGTATCGGCATCCAGAGCGCCTGATAGTCTTCGAAGGATTGGCTCACCGCCATGTCCGATCCGAAATCGCTCATCATGGTCAGCTTGCCTGTGCACATCAGCGGGCGCAGCGCCTCCATGTCGGCTCCAATTGCCTCGCTGGACCAAGTATCCACCCAGGTCTCGACGCGGTCGCGGACGACCTCTTCCGGGGTACGATGTGGCCCCATGGCCAGAAAGGGAGGAATGGCCGGAAGGAGAGGGTAGGCGCGTTGCATAAGGTGTTCCTGATCGGCGTCCGGCCTGTGCGCGGACTTTGGATCAAACGGCAACGCCTTATGCCCCGTTCCCGGGCGGGCCAAGGTCATTCAAGGGCATAAACGGGGCGGAATGTGGCAACGTTTCGCCGACATTGCGCGCACAGAAAAGCCCCGCATCCTGCTGAGGATACGGGGCTTGCCCTGGCGATGTTCAGTCGCCGATGACTTGCGTGCTACCAGCGACGCGAGTCGTATGGGTAACGGTCATAGGCGTTGGCATAGCCGTCGCCGTCAGCGTCACGTTCGTCTTCCTGGTCTTTGACACCGGGCATGTCGCAGTCTTCAGACTCCGAACAGCCTTTGGCTGCACCAGCCGCACCACCGAGCACACCACCAATAACGGCGCCACGTTGGGCATCGCCATCACCGACATTGTTGCCGATCACTGCACCTGCAACGGCGCCGGCTGCTGCGCCGTAAGCGGCGTTCCTCTCGGTCGTACCGCTGGATGTACAAGCGGCGAGGACAATGGCGCTCGCGCCTGCTGCGAAGAGCTTCATATATGTTGTCATTGTGTGCTCCTTATCTTGATCACGGGGTACAAACGTTCCCTTTTTAGGTTGGTTCCCTCGCATTCCAGTGACTTACGGTATGGTAATGTCGCCGAAATGAGGAAGCCCCGCTGACCTATTGCTCAAAGACGAAAGACACCGACACCGGAACAGCGGGGCTGATGGATGGCAGATTGGCAGCCTCGCGCAGGGCTTCCACCCCCGCTTCCAGGCCGAAATCATCGGCATGGACCAGCACAGGGCTCGCCGTCTCGACCAGCACCTTCTTCGACCCGATGCGCGTGATATAAAGGTCTGCATCATAGACCCGGTCCTGCCCGTGAAGGCTGACGGTCACCGGCGTATTGATGCGCTCGCGGTCGCCAATTTCCAGATTGCTAAACCCATCAAGGGGCGTTTCGGTGGTAACGGTCATCGTCGGATAGGTTTCTGTCTCGAACAGCATGGTGCGCATCCGCTCGTCGCGCTGCTCGATATTGGTATCGACACTGTTAAGGGTGATGTTGACCGTGGCCAGGCCCAGCGGGCTGACGGTTCCAATGATGTTGTCAAAGGTCTGCACTTCAGCAATTTCATCGGCCTTGGTGGAGACGAAGGTTAGCCGGGATTCCTCATCCACCAGATGCCATTCTGCATCCGCGTCGATGGTTGCTTCCGGCGCGGCAACCGGCTCGGCCGGGGCGGGGGAGGATTCATTGCTCGGGGCACTGCAGGCGGCAATGACAAAGGCGCAAGCCCCGGTTAGGGCAGTCAGGCGAAAATTCATGGTGGCTCTCCAGAAGGGAAGGGAGGGGAGGGGATGTGAAGTAGGAGGCGTAGGGCCAGCGCCGTAACCGCAGGCGATCAGGTCCAGCGTTTGGACAGTTTCTGGCTCATGATGTCAGCCTCTTCGCGGGCGGCGCCCTGATAACCTGTGACGCTGTCGGCAACGAAGGGATTGGACTGGCGCTCATGGCCGAACGTGGAAATCGGGCCATGGCCGGGTACGAAACGCATGTCATTGCCGAGCGGCCACAGCTTGCCGGTGATCGAGTCGATCAGCTGCTGGTGATTGCCGCGCGGAAAGTCGGTCCGGCCTACAGAGCCCTGGAAGAGCACATCGCCGACGAAGGCGAGGGCGCCTTCCTTGTTGTAGATCACCACATGACCGGGCGTGTGGCCGGGACAGTGCGCCACGCCGAATTTGGTGCCGCCAAGTTCCAGCTCGTCACCATCGTGCAGGTACCGTGTGGGAGTGACATTCTTGCCGTCCGTGATGCCATATTTGGCGCCCTGGGCCTCAACCTCGTCCAGTAGCCACTGGTCGTCCTCATGCGGGCCGATGATGGGGCAACCGGTGCGCTCGGAAACGGCTGTGGCCGCGCCAGCATGGTCGAGGTGGCCATGGGTCAGCCAGACGGCGACGATCTTGACGCCGAATTGCTCGGCCGCCGCCATCAGCCGGTCAACTTCGCCGCCCGGATCAATGAACACGCCTTCCATGGTCGCGGTCGACCAGATCATCGACGTGTTCTGCTGCAGGGGCGTGACCGGAATGATCCGGATTTCGAGCTTGGGCTGGGGAGCTTGATCAGTCATGAGCCAAAGATAGCGATGCAAACCCCATTCGTGAAGCATTTCCGATGATTTCATGGGGCGGATGACGTTCGGTCAACTCGGCGTGTGTCCCCTCGACGCCGGTCAGGCCTCCCCCTAGGCTCTCTGCAAAAGGGTCGGAGACACAACATGCAATCCATCTATTGGGTCCTGACCTGGGCCTGCCATCGCAAATGCGCGCATTGTTATGATGACCGGTTCCGGCCCTATGTGCGCGATGCGCTGACCCGCGTCGTGGCCGAGGGCCAGCATGCGTACGAGAAGATCATTGCCAACCTCCCGGACGACATGACATGGGCTAATGCCGAAACAGGTCAGCGTGAACGAACCACGCTGATACTGGCAGGCGGTGAACTGTTGATCGACGGCGTGCGCGAAGAGTTGTTCTATCCGGCGCTCGACGCAATCCGTGCACGCTGGGGCGAAACAGGGCCACGTATCTCGATCCAGACGACGGGTGATGTCGTGACACCGGAAATCCTGGATCAAGTGCTGGCGCGCGGTGTGACAGGCATTGCGATTGCCTCGATTGACGATTTCCATGTCGGCATGAAAGGCGAGAAGAAATTCCGCTTCATGCAGGACATGCGAGCGCTGATGGAAAGCCGGGGTGTGCGCGAGCTCGCAATTGGTGGGGCCAAGAGCGAGAAGCTAAAATCGCCAGATCCGTCGAAGCGTACCAAGGGCGAAGGTCCGACCTTCCTGTTCTTCGGCGCGCAGGAAGACCTGTGGATCGGCGAGCTGTGGCCGCGCGGCCGCGCCTGGGCAAACGGCCTGTCCAATGCGGGCTATGAGACGAACTTTTGCGCGCGGTGGTCAGGCGGACGCAACTTTCTGAAGATGCACGAAGCCGGCAGTGAGATCGCCATTGAGCCTGACGGATCGATTTATCCCTGCTGCCTGAAGACAAAGGCGCCGCTTGGTTCGCTGGCTGAGGAGAAGCTGCAGGATATCCTGGACAGCGTTGCCACTCTGGCCGCCATACAGGCGCTGAACGATGGCGATCCGGAACGGATGGGCGAGGCCGCCGGGTGGAGCCGAGAGGTGTTCCGGCAGAAATCGGTTGCGATTGATGGAAAGGGCCGGGACGTCGCCAATATGTGTCTCGGGTGCGACCGCTATTTTGAAGAGCATCTGGGGGGTGAGTTGAAGGCGCTCAGGACTGATCGTCTGGAAGCGAGAAAAAAGACCGCTCCAGCGGCCTAAACGGGCACCAGAGCGGCCTTTCTGTCCACCATCAGCAGGCATGCGGATCCCCACCCAGCCTGCGTAACTGCGATTGGTCAAATTTCACGGAGGAAACCCATCCAATTGTAAGTTTTACATACCACTGGTATGATAAAGCAACAATAGGCCAATTGCCCGATGGTCAAGCGCACGCCCGAACAGGCTGAGGAGACACGTCGCAGTATACTTGCTGCGGCCCGGCACCTGTTTGAAACAAAGGGATATACGGACACTTCGATCGCGGCGATTGTTGACGAGGCCGGGACGACAAAGGGCGCCCTGTTCCACCATTTTTCCAGCAAGGATGCCTTGTTCAGGGAAGTCTGGACCGAGGTGCAGTTGGAAATGGATGCAGAAACGCGCGCCGCAGCGGCCGCTGCTGTTTCGCCTACCGATCCCTATGCTGCCTTTCTGGCCGGCATCCGGGTCTATTTCAAATGGGCGTCGACAGAGGCCTACCAGCGGATCGTGCTGACAGACGGGAGGGCCGTCATGGGGCTTGAGCGCTGGCAGGAAGATGATGACCGGCTCGGGCGCAATAACGTGGCCAATGGCCTGCGCTATCTGGCAAAGCGGGGCCATATCAGCGAGGAGCGTATCGTGCCGATGTCGGTGATGTTGCTGAATGCGCTCAACGGGGCAGGATTTTCCCTATCGCGCAAGGATCCCGGAGTGACGGCTGACAACCTGTTCGAGGCTTTCGAGGAATTGCTGCGCGGCCTGCGCTAGGTCAGCGGATCGACCCGGCCGTCGCCGGACTGGTTGACGCGCCACCATCCTGCGATGCCGTAGCGACGTGCCTGTGTGACTTCGACCGCATGGGGAACACTTTCCGACAGCATGAATACTGCGCCGGCGCCTTCGGGCAGCAGGCGGGCTGCGGGCGCAGCGCCCTCATCTGCGCCTTCCGGCCAGATCACCAAGGCGCCCCCAAGGTCATCGCTCCAGGCTTCGTTGAGATAAACGACCAGCGAGATGACTCGGTTGCGCGCGCCTTCGAAACTGTCGACGTGGCGATCATAGAAGCCCTCGACCGGATAGACGGCAAAGCAGGCCTCGAACTCGAACAGGCCCAGCATCAGCGCGCGGTTCAGGCTTTCGCGGATCGGTTCGGCCCAGGCGAGGAAGGCCTTCTGGGCAGGGCTTGATCCATCCATCCAGGAGATACGGGTGCGGCGCACGTCGCGGGCCAGCTGGAACGTGTCCTCGCGGCCGATGCCGGCCGGGTCGAGGTCCTGCTCCCGGTCGCGTTCCAGGATTTCGGCGCGCAGCGCTGACACGAGCGTGTCCGGCAGCATGTCCGGTTGCCAGCTCCAGCCCTTCAGCGACAGGTCCCCGGCGATGACGCCGAGCCTGTTGTCACCGGGAGGTGCGACAGCGATGTCCATGCGGGTCAGGCGTGCAGGACGATCCGGCCTGCGCCGGAAGTCTTAGCCACGATGGTCGGCCATCAGGCCGGCAAAACGGTCGAACAGGTAGAAACTGTCCTGCGGGCCGGGCGAGGCCTCGGGGTGATGCTGAACCGAGATGATCGGCTTGCCAGCGACACTGAGACCGGAATTGGTGCCGTCGAAGAGCGACGTGTGGCTCTCTTCGACGCCAGCAGGCAGCGTGGATGGATCCACCGTGAAGCCATGGTTCATCGACACGATCTCGACCTTTCCGGTTGTATGATCGCGGACAGGGTGGTTGGCGCCATGGTGGCCCTGGGCCATTTTCATTGTCTTGGCGCCCAGTGCGAGAGCCAGCAGCTGGTGACCAAGGCAGATGCCGAGGATCGGCGTGCCGCTGGCAATCACGTCGCGGATCATGTCGCCGGAGCGCTGGATGGTCGCTGCCGGGTCGCCGGGGCCGTTGGAAAAGACAACGCCATCAGGCTTCAGCGCCGCGATCTCGGCGGCGGTTGCATCACCGTTCACGATGGTGCTGCGCGCGCCAACGCTGGCGAGGTTGCGCAGGATGTTTTTCTTCACGCCGAAATCGACCACGACGACGTGGAATTTCGCGTCTTCAAGTGCGCCATAGCCGCTTCCGGCTTTCCAGGTCTGCTCGCTGTTTTCATAGTTCGCGCCGCTGACGACATCGGCGGCAAGGTCAGCGTCGTCGAGGCCTTTCCATGCGCGGGCCTGTGCGACGAGGGCGTCCGTATCAATGCCGCCTTCAGGCTGGTGGCAGATGGCGACCTTCTGCATGCCTTTTTCGCGGATCAGCCGGGTCATGGCCCGGGTATCCACGCCGGAGAGGCCGATAATGCCGCGCGATTTCATCCAGGCGTCAAAGTGGCTGGTGGAGCGGAAATTTGAGGGGGCGGTGATCGGCTCGCGGAAAATGGCGCCGCGGGCGGCCTTCATGCCTTCGAGGGAAGATTCTTCCTGATCGTCGGCATTGGCGCCGACATTTCCAATATGCGGGAAGGTGAAGAGCACCACCTGAGAGGCATAGGAAGGGTCCGTCAGGATCTCTTCATAGCCGGTGATACTGGTATTGAAGCAAATCTCACCAACATTTGTTCCTGCAGCGCCTGCGCCGAATCCGAGGAAAATGGTGCCATCTGCCAGGGCGACGGCTCCCGTCGCTGGTGAGTCAGCTTGAACTTTGGTGTCTTTAGTCATATCTCATTTCGCTTCCGGGCCGTTTCCCGGTCGTTAACCCAACCGACCGAAGATTTTGTCCGGTTAATGGGGCTGAGTCTGCGCATCGTCAAGCAAAGTGGCGCATGCGGCATGTGAAAGGCAATAACGGCATGGGCCGAGAGGATACAACTGAAACGATGTCGCTCAAGGCGCGCATCGTCCAGGCATTGAAATCCGAGACCGAAAAAGGCGCAAGCGATGTCCGTATGGCGACGCTGCGACTGATCGAGTGCGCCGTGCGGGACAGGGATGTCTGTGCCCGTGGTCGCGGTGTCGGTGAAGGCTGCCCGGACGCCGATGTGCGCTCTGTGCTCGAAACCATGGTCGCCCAGCGCGAAGTCTCCGCGCGCGAGCACGAGGAAGCCGGACGGCTTGAAGATGCCATTCGCGAGCGTGAGGAAATCGAGGTCATCCAGAAATTCCTGCCAGTGCCGCTGAGCGGTGCCAAGCTGGAAGCGGCGGTGAAAGATATTGTCGAGGATCTCGGCGCATCCAAGCTCAAGGATGTCGGGCGCTGCATGTCGGCGCTGAAGAAGAAGTTTCCCGGCATGATTGATACGGGCAGTGCCGGCAAGGCCGTTCGTGAAGCGCTCTCCCGCTCCTGACGCAATACAATATTGAAATCTGTTGAAGGGACTGCGCGCTGCGCGGTCCCTTGGCGATTCGTTTCCAAAAATGCAGACTTAAAGGGGAACCGGGCGGCAGCACATCGCGTTGAGCGGATGTTATTGCAAGGAAAGGACCCTTACTATGAAACATTATATTGCCCCTATCGGCGCCGTTGCTGCTATCGCCCTTCTGGCTGCTTGCTCAGGCGCTGACACGACCGTTGATACTGCCGCTGCGAACGACACGACAGCGCACACTGAAATGACTGACACCACTGACACCACGGTCGACAATACAAGCATGGACGAGACCGAAATGGCTCGCGCATCCTATGTGATGGCCGCTGGCGAATATGAAGCCTCGGAACTGATCGGCGATGACATCATCGGCGCAGATGGCGAAAAAATCGCGACTGTTGCCGACGTACTTATCGGCAAGGATGGTGCTCCAAGCCAGATCGTCTTCCGTGATGGTGGCATCCTGGGTGTTGCCGGCGACCTCGGCACGCTCCCGTTCAGCTCGGTCACGGTGAAGCTTGATGCCGAAGGCGAGCCAGAAGTTTCGGCCGCTCTTGTTGATGAGTCGCTCGAAGGCGTTGCTGAATTCGAGCAGGATGGCCTGAACGACTATAGCCTCGCTTCCGAACTGATGGGCACGAATGCCGAACTGGCCGTGGCCGATAATTACACACGCATCACCGACCTGATCATGGACACTGACGGCCATGTCAAACATGCCGTCGTGACGGATGGTGTCTCGGGTGTGGCCTCTGACGAACGCCTCGTCATCGACTTTAACGCCATCACGGTTGTCCAGGGTGACAGCGAAGGCGAAGTCATGGTCAACAAGACACCTGAGCAGATGAAAACCGCACCTGTGCTCCACGACATGGACTAAACTTCGCGCCGGATATTCCGGTACGAACTGAAATGGCCCTGCCGCAAGGTGGGGCCATTTTCATATTGGCAGCCCATCCGGCTATTTCCGCGTTTCCCGAAATGCCGCAACGCGCTACACTCCATTCAATGTCCCAGACCGTGCGCATCCCCGATGGCTTCGTCGAAGAACTGAAGGCCCGCATCCGGCCTTCGGACGTGATCGGCCGCAAGGTGAAGCTGGTCAAGAAGGGCAAGGAATGGGTCGGCCTGTCGCCCTTCACCAATGAGAAAAGCCCGAGCTTCTACGTCAATGACCAGAAGCGGATCTTCAAATGCTTCTCCTCGGGCATGGGCGGCGACGTCATCAGCTTCATCATGGAGACAGAGCGCCTGTCCTTCATGGAAGCGGTCGAGAAACTTGCCGAAGAAGCGGGGATGAGCCTGCCCAAGGCCAGCCCTGAAGCGGCCGAGGAATATGATCACCGCAAGCGCCTGCAATCCGTGTGCGAAGCGGCGGCCAGCTATTATGAAGATCGCCTGCAATCAACAGAAGGCGCTGCGGCGCGGGTCTACCTGGAAGGACGCGGCCTCCTGCCGGCAGCCTGGCGTCGCCACAGGCTCGGCTATTCCCCCGATGACTGGCGCAAGACCACCGAACACCTGAAGTCTGAAGGCTTCACGATGCCTGAAATCCTCGAGGCGGGCCTCGCCAAGGAAAGCGATAAGGGCGGCGAGCCCTATGACGCCTTCCGGGGGCGCCTGATGTTTCCGATCCCGGATTCGCGTGGCGGCATCATCGCGTTCGGGGGCAGGGGCCTGACGCCCGATGCCAAGCCGAAATACCTGAACTCCGGCGATACACCGCTCTTCCACAAGTCGCGCGTGCTCTATCGCTACAAGGCGGCCCGTGAAGCGCTTGGCTCGGGCGAGGGCGGCGGGCTGATCGTCTGCGAAGGCTATATGGATGCGATCGCGCTGGCTGAGGCGGGCTTCGGGCATGCTGTGGCGCCCCTCGGCACGGCGCTGACCGAAGACCAGATCGCGCTCCTCTGGCGCGCCGGGCCTGAGCCTGTGCTGTGCTTTGATGGTGACCGGGCGGGCCTCGGCGCCGCCTTTCGCGCGCTGGACCGGGCCCTGCCGCATGTCGAGCCAGGCCGGTCACTCTATTTCGTCCTGCTGCCCGATGGCATGGACCCCGACGACCTGATTCGCGAGCGCGGCCCCGCTGCCATGACCGAGGCGCTGGACAATCGGCTCGCCCTTTCGGAACTGCTCTGGCGCCGGGAGCGTGATGCCGAGCCGCTCGACACGCCCGAACGTCAGGCCGGGCTGGAAGCGCGCCTCGCCGCAGCCTCGGCCCTGATCCAGCATCCGGGCGTGCGGGCCGCCTATGAGCGCGATCTCAAGGCCCGCATGCGCGATCATTTCTGGCAGGTGCGTCAGGCCAACCGCAGCAGCAACAATCGCGGCAACAGCGCTGGCAACAACAGTTACAACAACAGGAAGCGCCCCGGAACGGGACAGAATCCCGCCTCAGGCGAGTCCGGTCAGGCGGCACTCAAGAGCGGCGCGCCGGCCAAGCTGCGCGGTCTTGGGGCCGTTGTGCGGGCAATTGACAGTCCCTTCCTTCTGGCGCTCGGCACGGAAACTCTGGCCGCCTCGATCTTCCCTGATCCCGATGTCAGCCAGATACGCGACTGCGTATTGGACTTTGTGAACGCAGGGAAAGCTATTGACCGCAGCGTCATGAGCGCCCATTTACTCGAAACTGGGAACATGCGCGCTTCCAGATTGCTCAAAGATTATCCTGACACGCCTCAGATAGCGGCCGATGGGCCCGAGGCACGGGAATGGCTTATAGCCCTCGAGCAATACATGGCGGTGAGAGGTTCCGACGGGCAGGATCCCGGCTCTGGCACGGAAGCTGCGAGCGGGGAGTCAACGGCGTCGCCATCTGCGTGGCGCCGAAGGCACCAGCTTGTCGCAGAACGTAGGGCCCTCAAGGCCCGCATGAACGAGGCAGCAGGAAAAGTCGGCGAAAGCTGAAGGCGCAGGGCAATTTTGGGCAATCCGGCAGGGCAGATGCCGGAGCACCCACAGGAGAGAATTGAATGGCAACAGCCACCAAAAAGAAGAACACCGCGGGTGATGGTGAAGGCGAAGACGAAAAGGACGGCGAAACCGCCCTCGTCGATTTCAACGCAACCGACGTCAAGAAAGTCCTGAAGCGCGCCCAGAAGCGCGGCTTCATCACGCATGACGAGGTCAACGCCCTGTTGCCAGCCGAGGACATGACCTCGGACCAGATCGAGGACGTGATGTCCCAGATCTCGGAAATGGGCATTGCGGTGGTCGAGAGCGAGGAAGAGGCCGAAGCCGAAGGCAAGGCGCTCACCAAGATCGAAGACAAGAAAGTTGTCACCAAGAAGGGCAATGCGCGCGGTTCTGACCGCACGGATGACCCTGTGCGCATGTACCTGCGCGAAATGGGCGCCGTCGAGCTGCTCTCGCGTGAAGGCGAAATCGCCATTGCGAAGCGTATCGAGGCTGGCCGGGACGCGATGATCCGCGGCCTGTGCGAAAGCCCGCTGACCTTCGAAGCCATGATGGTTTGGCGCGATGAGCTTATCAACGAGCGCATCCTTCTGCGCGACCTGATCGACCTTGAGGCGACTTATGGCGCGGAAAACCCGCCGCCTGAGCCCAAGCCCAAGGACGATGAAGACGAAGCCGACGAAGCGAAAGCCGAAGGCGAAGAAGGCGCGTCCGACGATGATGAGGATGACGAGGACGATGCTGCGGCAATGTCCATGTCGGCCATGGAAGCGGAACTGCGCGAAGGCGTGCTCGCCAAGCTCGACGAGATTGCTGACGGTTTCGGCCGTTACCGCAAGCTGCAGGACAAGCTGGTCGGCCGCCGTCTCGAAGGCAAGGACCTGACGCCCAAGGCGCAGGCCGAATATGACGAGCTGTCGAACAATATCGTCGACAGCCTGAAAACGATCCACATCAACAATGCCCGTATCGAGGCACTGGTCGAACAGCTCTACGCCATCAACAAGAAGCTGATGGGCCTGGAAGGCAAGCTGATGCGCATGGCCGACGCCCATGGCGTGCCGCGCAAGGAATTCCTCGAGAACTATTTCGGCCACGAGCTGGAGCCCGAATGGGGCGAGCGCGTGAAGGCGCTGTCGGCGAAGTGGAAACGCTTCATCGAGGGCAAGGATGACGAGATCGAAGCCGTGCGCGGCGAGATTTCGGAAATCGCGCAGGAAATCGGCATTCCGATTGATGACTATCGCGTGCTGGTCCAGACCGTCCAGAAAGGTGAGCGCGAAGCGCGCATCGCCAAGAAGGAAATGGTCGAAGCCAACCTGCGTCTGGTGATCTCGATCGCCAAGAAATACACCAATCGCGGCCTGCAATTCCTGGATCTCATCCAGGAAGGCAACATTGGCCTGATGAAAGCCGTCGACAAGTTCGAATACCGTCGCGGTTACAAGTTCTCGACCTATGCCACCTGGTGGATCCGTCAGGCTATCACCCGCTCCATCGCGGACCAGGCCCGTACGATCCGTATCCCGGTGCACATGATCGAGACGATCAACAAGATCATCCGGACGCAGCGCCAGATGCTGCACGAAATTGGTCGCGAGCCGACACCGGAAGAACTGGCCGAAAAGCTGGGCCTGCCGCTGGAGAAGATCCGCAAGGT
>TARA_R110002033_G_scaffold47816_2_pt1 | contig 12587 bp, 28 predicted proteins | sample TARA_R110002033 | Tara Oceans TARA_R110002033 (sample SAMEA4397051) | marine metagenome | biome: Polar Biome; feature: [SRF] surface water layer (ENVO:00010504); material: water (ENVO:00002006), including particulate matter (ENVO:01000060) such as... | depth 5 m
CTGAAAATAAAATCACTCCAATTTGATTGTTTTTTAAGCATCTAAGCATGTTTTTTAAATTATTTTCAGTGTTGATGAATATTTTTCAAATTCTGCTTTTTGCATTCAGTTTTGTTCCATAACACCCAATGTCGTTTATTTATCTATAACAACAACAAGGACGTAATTTCAGCTATTCAATGTTATAGAAAATATCTAAAAGCTATTCAGAGTTATTGAGTAACACTGAATCGATTTCAGTGTTGTCAATATACTTTAAAGGTACTTGATAAGTATATTTTACTTATTAATCATTTGCTTATCGTTTCCAGTCTAGTTGCTAAGATGATTTTAATAAGCTAAATTATTTAAAGTGAAAACATAATTTGATGAGAAAAAACCGAAGAAATCTTAACTTCTTGCTAATAGCAAGTTTAAGATTGTGAGGGAGGATAAAAACTGATTTACTTTAAAAAACTAAGCACCGGATGCTTGCGACATCCGATGCTTGGAAAACAACCTATTTTTGGAGAGGGTATTTTCAATGATTAGTTTAGAACAATTAACCGGCATTAAGCAAATAGATCGTTTGTTGCCGTTTGTGAGATTTGATAGTAAAGGTTTTTCGGCTTGGTGTTTACCCGATGCTAGTGATTATCACTGTGCTGAAAACGTGGGTATGTTGATGGGAGAACGCTATGTTGGTGTTGTTCAACATCATCCAGATTTAGCGGTGCAGTTGAGTGATATTCTAATGGCGATCGATTTAAAACATCAAAATAATTTGGGGTATTTCATCGGATTTGCTCGTTCGATTGACAAGCAAATCCGAGGTGGTAACTAGATAGGCTACTTCGTTTTGTGCATTAACGACAATGCAAGAGTTGACCCACGACACTCTCGCAGTTCTTGCATGTCGTATGCGCTAAGTGCATTGTTTGCGGCTTTTTGACGTAATGTGTGTGCAGCTTTCGATGTAGATTCTTGTCTGCTTCTGGCTATGCCGTTATCACGTAAATACTTTTTTACCTGGTACTGGCTAAGGCCAAGGTAGGCAGCAACCTGATCGCCGCTCATATGCTGTTGAAGATAACAATGTTCTATTGATTCAGCTTTGCTTTCTATCGCAGTATTCATCACTTGCCTTCCTTAGCTAATTTTTCTGCTAGCGTTTTCATGAACTGTTGGCATGAACTAACCTGATCACGAGGAAGGCTATACCATTGTTTAAGCGCATCTTTGATAACGTCTGACTTTTTCATATAACCCCTATGCTGCTTTGGCTGTTTGAGTGCAAAGTTCTGGGAGATTTGCGCGGACAAGCGCTTCGGCAAATTGCGGCGGTACGCTGTTGCCAACACGAGCCACTTGCTGTTTTTTGGTCGATTTGCCATTGTAGTTGTTGATGATGTAGTCGGGGTTGAACCCTTGGCAGGCGAACAGCTCATGTGGTTCGAGCATACGCATACCTATATCGATTATTTGATAGGGTTCACCCTTGATCATCACTAGGCCAAAGCGGTCATTAGTGGTGATAGTGTGTAGAGGCTCATTACATGCCACGCCGTCTTGCTCATTGCCGTAGTATTTGATGAAGAACGCGCGCACTTCGCCTAGATGTAATCCGCCAGCGGTGATTGTGTGTGCTGGTTCGTCCATCTGAAAGCCGATGTTAGTGCCGCGCAACTTAATCATGTGGCTGGTTATCAGTTGTGATTTATCTGTTCCAGCCATTACCGTTCCAAGCGGGTCATTAATGGCATGACCAATGCTATTGCCAAATTGTCTGCAGATATTGGCGGCGGTGCGTGGCTCAAGTAATTCATCATCTCCGTAAAGCTTTACGTATTCCTCATAGCTGCCACCAAGATTCTTAGTTTTGTCATACCATTGAGTGAAAGTTGGGATAGTTTCGTTAACTTTCTCGATCACAGGTTGAACTACAGCAAAGTGACCTCCTTTGACTGCTGCGCAGATAGTTCGCAATGGCTCATTAACGGCCATATTTCGTTGATTGCTGGCGTTAGCGTGTTCGGTTATGAAGGGCGCTAGTGTGACGTTTTGCGGAACAATAAACGGCTATTTTGCATCAATCACAAAGCGCTGAATACCTTTGGCAATGCGCTTCATGGTGTTTTCAGCCAGTGGCTTTTTACGGCCAAAGATTGATTTGCATGGCAGTGACCAGTCGATGCATTCAGCAGCTGTGCGCCACGGTAATAGCTTGCCAGATTTAACCGCTTCGCTATCCGGTGCGCCGTGGGTTTGCTCAGGCCAAACGATTGGCTGACCATCACAACGGGCGATCATGAATAGGCGCTTACGGATTGTTGGTGCGCCGTAATCACAAGCACGTAGCTCACGCCACTCGACCTTATAACCCATCCCATTAATTAGTTTTGCAGTATCGAGCAACCCTAAGGTTTCAACGCATTCATTAAGTGCAGGGTGATCTGCATCTATGCCAGTGCTTAACATTTTCACGAACGCTGCGAATGTTTCGCCTTTTCTCTCTGGGTCAGGGCGTTGGTCTTTTGTATCTATTCCTATCAACGGACCCCACGTTTTAAACTCTTCGACGTTTTCGAGCATCATCACGCGAGGGCGTACCTTCATTGCCCAGCGAATAGTTACCCATGCAAGCCCGCGAATCTCTTTATTGACTGGCTTGCTACCTTTGGCTTTTGAGAAGTGTTTGCAGTCTGGTGAGAACCACGCCAAATCAACTGGCTTACCTGCCGTGGCTTGTACTGGGTCGATATCAAATACTGACTCGCAATAGTGCAAGGTGTTCGGGTGATTAACTGAGTGCATCGCAATGGCGTCAGGGTCGTGATTGATAGCGATATCAATGCTGCGACCGATTGCCCAGCCCATGCCAGTGGAAGCGCCGCCACCACCCGCGAAGTTATCAATGATTAATCCATTCATGCTGCGTACCCTTGTAATCTAAGTTTTGAATCGGCGGTGCTGGCGAACAGCTCTGCATCGGCTTGAGTAAAGTCACTAACTTCAATGGCGTTGAATGTTTTGCACATGCCCCAGCCGTTGTAGTTGTTTGGCTTGTATGTCACTTCAACTTGCGGTTGATCAGCCATAAGCGTGAAGAACGGTGTTGATAAAGTGACAACCCCTTGTTTGGTGCTGAACGTTTTGGTTACCTTATTCATGCAGTTGCCCTCATTGGTTCAGTTCGCTCAAGCATGGTGCACAATTCTGCGATAACTTTGCTTGGCCGCTGCTTTTCGAGTAACAGTTTGTTAGCTATTTCACTTAATACAGATTGTCGATAATCGTTGAACTTGTTGGGGTTGGCTTTAAAAGCTTCTTCAACTACATATTGCACTTCGCTTGGCCATTTACTATTAACCGCTTCTTTATGCTTAGCCTGGGTAATCATGTGTTCGATGTCGATTTGCTCACCTTGTTCTGAATCATCTGGGCGGGTTTCAATTGTTCCTTTAATGGGTAATGCTGTTGGTGTGTGATATGCAGCTGCATTGATAATGTCTAATAGCACTTTGCCATCGCGTAATAAGTCTTCGCGATTGATATAACCCATCCGCTCGCCTTGCCATTCTTTGTCGAATATCGCTATAGCACAGGCAAAACCTGCGCTTGATGCAGCCTGTTTTTTGTTGGCTGGCCTGAACCAAGCGGGTAGGTCAAAACTGATACGTCCACGGATAAAGCAAACATGATCGGCATCTTCTGGCCACCATACTTCACTGGTTGCCGACTTTATTAAGTAAACTACTTTGGCGCCTTTATCGCGTTCAATGCGGGTTTTATCGATGATGTTGCGCATACCAGTAATGGCTTGGTCATCTTCGTAACTTGAACGTGAATAAGGTGGGTTTGCAAATGCTTTGCCACCGTTTAAGTCTTCTGCCCAGTCTTGAACTAATGCGTTATCTTCCACTGTGTAATAGTTGGCGCATTTATTGTTTTCGCCATCTGTGAATAGGTCTAAAACAAATGGGCCGAACTTGGCGAATACACCCCAAAATAGTGCAGGTGGTGTTTGCCACTGATCGCCAACTTCTTTTAGGTAATGAACCGGCTTTGATATCATGGCTTGCAGGCTTTCTGAATATTGACTCATTTATGCCACCTTGCTTGGTTCAAATTTATAGCCAAATTTAACCCAATCATGCTCTTTGAGCATTTCTGCATTGTGTGCCACTTCTTCAAGGGTATTTATGGCCCGTGATAAGTTACTTTTTTTCACTTTGTTTTTGATTGCTGCAACAGTGTCTTGATGGCCTACTACAAAATGGTCTGTTAATGCCGAAATAATGGAGGGTGATTTAATTTTGGTGAATCGAAGTAGCAGCTGCAGGCGTTCGGTACTTTCGCCGCCTTGGATTAGGTATTTCATGCTGCAACCTCCGGCTTCATAAAAACTAGCCAGTGTGTTAATCCTTTACGTCCTGATAAATGCCCAAATAAAGGATCGATTGGCGCTAGGTCTAGAACTTCGCGTACTTTTACCTGTGTTTCATTCCACTTAAAAACAAGAACACCGTTAGGTTCAAGTACACGTAAGCACTCGTTAAAGCCTTTGGTTAAATCATCTTTCCAGTTATCACCTAACTTTCCATACTTAGCTGCTAACCAACTTTTTGGTCCTGCTTTAACTAAGTGAGGTGGGTCAAATGAAACCAACTTAAATGAGTTGCTAGCAAAAGGAAGCGATCGAAAATCCATGAGTGTATCTGGCTCTATATGGATTGTTCTTGTGCCATCCTGCTTACCATTACTGCGGTCAGTTACAGTGATAATTTCATTACGAATATCACCAAAAATTACGTTTGGATTTTTCTTATCCATCCACATCATCCTGCTTGCAGAGCATGGGTCTAATATGGTTTTTGATTGGCTCATGCTGCACCGCCTTGCTCTTTGATTTGCATTGAATCCATAAACATTTGTCCAAGGGCAGTTAACTTTTTACCCTCTGCGAGGCCAGCATTACCAACTCGCTTTCTTTTTGAATCAACCAAAAATCCACCATGAGTCATAATGTGGTAAGCAGTGTGGCCGGACCAATAACCATTAACTTGATCTGTTAGGTTTTTATGCAACTGCTTTTTTGCTAACTCAAGGTTTTCGCTTTGAGTGCCATACCAATGTTTTTCGAACAAATCTAAAATCAAATCATCAATTGAATTCATGCTGCACCGCCTTTCTTATCTTCAAGAGCAGATTGCAATTTAATTAACAACTCTATCGCTGCTTTTTGTGTAAAAATCTGCTTTTTATTATTTAGAACAATCTCAATTGGGAATTGTTTGTCATTAACTTTGTTTACTAGAATCGACATTTAAAATCCCTCTTAATCGAACGCGTAGTTAAACCAGTATTCTGGTTTGCCTAAAACTTTGCTTTCTTCTGGTGGTGAATCCATCAGGGCTATTTGTTCTAATGCGTATTCGGCTTTTGCTAATGCATCAGTGGCTAGTCTGCGTTGTGACAACTTACGTTGCTGATAAGCATCCCAAGCCATTTCTTTGGTTTGGTGGCAAAGACGCTTTCCCCAACCATTCAACACAAATCGTTTTTTTGAATACTTCGACCTAATAACCCAAGCGCCTTTTGGGGTTTGCTTTACTTCATTAAAAACTTCTAACTGCAATTTAACGCCGACTTCATCAACATAATCGGCATATCGGTAACGTTGGCTCATGCTAAATCCTCGATGCTAATACCTAACTCTAGGGCTAGTTTGATGTCTTCAGAACGGCGTCTTGCTGCGGCTTTTGCTTTAGCTTGATCACTAATGGCTTTATTGATTGCTTTGCGGTCGCGGTATTCAGTGTCGTCGTTGATGATGCCATTGAAGCCATTGCGACTTTTTAACTGGCCATCCCATTCAATGTCTGCTTTGGTCACTGTTGGTTGTTGCACAGCAGGTTTTGAGTTAGTGACTTTCAACACGGCAGGCTTTTTGTGTTTAGGCTGATAGGTTCCGCGCTTTTGCTCGAGGATCCGCTCACGGTTCGCCTGGTAGTAGGCTCGCGCTGCTATTTGCTTTTGAGTGAGTTGGTTCATGCTGCAACCCCTTGTGGTAGTTGCCCAGCGTCACGGCCGCACTCTAAAACAAACTTAGGCACACTAAGTGAATCCTCTTCTAATCGTGCTGGCATTATCAGCGCAACTACTTCACGGCTTAGCCCTGCAACTACTAAAATTGCATCATTAGAGCTATAAAGATAAATAGATACAGCGCCATATTTTTGCATCGATGTAAGCTTGTTTAAGCCAGTGAGATAATGAGTGTTAAGGCCGATATTTTTCGTTGGTTTTGGTTCACCCAAACCTTTAAATATTCGGCTTGCCACAGGGAACTGGCCGTCTATTGGCTTAATGAATTCGATGTAACTGACAAACTCACCATCATCTAAGATACTTTCATCTAAAGGGAATTCGCTGTATTCAATAGCATTAACTAAAGCTTTGCCTTTAATTATGATGATATTTTTTGATGAAAAAATGCCACGACCTTTTTTCTTTGATGCCGACAACAAGCCTTTGCTAATTGGGAATATATACTCACCATCACTGAATCCATCTTTATCGTGAATAGTGACTAAACGGTGTCCATCTGTTGCCGTTAATACCACGCCTTGTTCTGAGTGTGGTTTAATATGAAAGCCATTTAAAAAATAACGAATGTCAGCTTTTCCCATAAATTCATAAAGCATTTCTAGATATTGGTTGTTAAACAAAATATTCATAATCGCTGCTCTCTTCGATTGTTAGCCTATGTAGGTTGACCATTCCAAAACTTCTTTCTTCGTTTTTGGGTTAATGGTGCCTGTTGGTTTTCGGTATCTAATTTCAATATCGCGGCACTGTTCTTGTGCTTTGGTTAGCTCTGCGTATTGCCTGGCTAAACTTGGTGTTGATAAGCTGTGACTTAGCTTTTGTGCTTTCATTTTGGCAAACAGTTCATCACGGGTTTTCGCTAGCTTTTGTTGATATTCATCAATAGTTAGCTCTCGTCTATTTGGATAAGTGCCAGTGAATCTGCTGCATTTTTTATCTGCGGCTTTTTTAACTAATGTTTCACTTACTCCGAATACAAAAAACATAGGTCACCCCAAAACTAGTAAAATATGCTTAAGCCGCTTTCGGGCTGTAAATGTGGTCTTTTTTGGCTTGGTCACGTAGGTCGTCTAGGTGTTCTGCTAGGTCGGTTACGTTGATCATCCACGTTGCTTTGTTACTTTTGCCTGTCCGAAAAGCAGGTATGGGTAACTTACCTGCCGCGGCGTAGCTCTTTGCTGTAGCAGCGGAAAGGCCGAAATACTCTTCACAGATTTCTGTGATGGGGATAACAGCTTTGTTGAACTGGGCCATGAGTAAAAATGCTGTGTTCATTTTGCGTCCTTGGCATATTGGTTGATGCGCTGTTTAGTGCGATTCCAGCCTTTGATTAGGCGTTTAAGGCATGGCGCTTCATGTGGATAAGTGCGGATCATGTCTTTGCACTTGGCTATTTCACGGTCGCAGTATTCGATTGCTGCGCTCATACACTTGCCCTTAACTGGAATACAGTGCCGCTTTGATGAAGTGGCATATTGCGCCATAACGTGATGCGACCGGTGTTGTAGTTGTAACGCATGGCCAATTCGCTACCAATTTCGCCTGCTTGGTTTTCAAACTGCTTGATGAATAGTTGGCTTGGGTTGCATGTCATTAGCTGACGTTCCAGCTTTGCTATTCGTGCCATGACACGTTCACATTCCATTGGGTCTTGTTTGGTGGTGAGTAAACAGGCAAAACGAATGCTGACAAGATGAAAGTGTTCAGCGCGTTCTTTGTCTGTTGTTGGGGTATTTGTCAGTATCATTTTGCCGTCCTCATAAGTTTGCCTAAATACAATTTAAGTAAACTTAAGTTTATTGTCAATGATAAATTTAGCTTTTCTTAAGTTTTATCGGTTTTGATGATTTGAGCATCAGGTGGTGGTATAAATAATCAAATAACTAAGGAGGGTTTATGAATCATATTTTTAAGGTTGGGATACTATTGTGTTTAGCGATCCCGATGTTTAGTAGCGCTGAGATTTACAAGTGTGATGTGGATGGGAAACTTGTGATGCAGGATATACCCTGTCCAAATGGGGTGAACCAAGAAACGGTTGATGTTGTTATACAAAATGACAATTCAAAAAAGTATCAAAAGTACGAGCCTGAACCTTATGACCCTGGCGAGTTTAATGATTGGGAAAATAACCTTATAGAGAATAAGAAAGTTGCTGTTGGGATGACGGTGAGTGCCTTGCATTTTAGTTGGGGTTATCCAAGAAGAATAAATCGCTCTGCTTATGGGCCTGAACAGTGGGTGTTCGGTGAAGGGGGCTATATGCGGTTTGCATACATTAAAGATGGGGTTGTTGTTAACTGGCAAGATTAAATTTAATGAACCTGCCAGTTTATAGAAGCACTGAATACCAAAATACTTTACCGATAATTTTAATTTGCTTAATAGCAGCATCACCTTCGTAGCGTTCGTCTGGCCATTCGTCTGTATTGAAGCTGCGAAGGCGCAAGCCGCCACCTGGTAACTTGTATAATGTTTTGATGCGTAACATGCCATCGTGATTAATGGCGTACATTTTGCCGTCGATCACGTTAGTTTGTGATGTGTCTACACCCACCGTTGAGCCATTGGGTAATACCGGCTCCATACTGTTACCATTGACTCGCACACATGCTGCCCGAGTTGGATCGACACTTGATTTGCGTAATGTTGACTTTGCAAAACGTAATTTAGGTCCGTGAAACTCAATTGCTTCTGCAATACCGTGTCCTGCGGCTAGCTCTACTTCCATATAAAACGGTATCTCTACTTCATCATCACCTAATGGTGTACCGCTGTCCCATGTTTCCATTGGTCCAGCCCATTCTGCATTGCTGGTTGGTTTGGTTTCTTTGCCAAACAATAGCCAATCAGCTGTACATTTAAGAGCCCTGGCCAGTTTATGAAGATTCTCACCTTTTGGCGCAGTATCGCCTGACTCCCACTGTGAAATAGTCACACCTGATACTCCAACTTTTTTGCTTAGCTGGATTTGAGTCAGGTTCGTTAGTTTTCTTCGCTCTTTAGAGCGTTCACCGAGTGTTTTCATATAAGTTATCTTAAATCAATTTGACTTAGGTTTTATTAAAGCTTAAAGTTTATAAAAATTTAGGAAAACTTAAACTAGAGGCCTTATGAAAAAGAAAATAGCTGTAGATCATTTTAAAGGGAAGTCGAATCTTGCTAAGGCCCTTGGCATATCACCAGCATCAGTTTCACAGTGGCCAGATGATGTTCCAGAGCTTCGCGCTTATCAGATTGAGCGCTTAACGAAAGGTAAACTAAAGGCTGATGTTCCTCGCCTTCAGCAAGCCAGTTAATTTTAATCGTAATCAGGGAGAAAAATCATGAAACAGAAATCACGTTTAGATTTATTGATGAAAGCCATTAATGCTTGGCTTGAGTTACCAAAAGTCAGCCGTTCGGTATTGGCCACAGCAGTAGTGCAGGCCGTTGATGACTTAAAGCTGGCAACGGTGTTGGCTAAAGAGGGTATTACGTTTACTTACTCTGATGATATTTACAACGATGCCAGAGTGAATGCGCAAAAGATTTTCCGCTGGCTTGGGCAGTATGAAGGGCAGCATGCGGTGCCCGAACGCTTGTTTCATGTTGAACAGGCCATATTGGCAGCGATGCCAGTTGAGTTACGCATTGGGTATTTAAACGATGTTTACGGCATGGTTGGCGTGACTGTTGTTGTTGACCATATGCGTGATGCGATGTCGTTAAGTGCTGATGATATGGCTGCAACGTTAACCAAAGAAAACTGTGATGCCCAAGTGGCTGTTATTCGTTTGGGTATTAATCCGAGTCGTCATCTTGTGGAAACAGCTCATCGTGAACTGCGTGAGTCGCGCGCTATTGCGTCATTGACGATAGATGTACTTGAGAAGCATTACCCGTATTTAGTTAAATCAAACTTAGCGTCGGTTGGTTAGTTATGGCAGATAACGCTGATGATGCAAGCGAGATGGCTGAACTGCATTTAGCCGCTGAACTGGCTAAGCCAAAAGCAATTTTGCCACCGTTAACTGGGCATTGTTTTTATTGCCACACGCCAACACCAGAACGCTTTTGTGATGCAGATTGCCGCGATGATTTTGAGCGCGATAAACGCAGAATATTAATGCGTAAGCGAGGTTGATATGTGGTCATTTATTTCCGCTTGGTTGGTTTTTGCAGTGATTTTGGCTGCGGGTTTTTGTTTGATGTTTAAGGGGGCAGGTAATGACTCAGTTAAGTGATAACAGTGCATTTACTGATGATTTTTCAGATGCTCCTTATGATTCAGACGCTTATGCAATGTCACCTTTAGGTCATCTTATTTGGGTAAAGGATATTACCGACACGTCCTATAAATACGTTTATGCGGATGAAATAAAGGAAGGTGATCCAGTTAAATGGTTTAGTTGTGGCCTGTCACGTCCTTTGGAAGGAGTCGTTTATCGCCCTGTTGATATGGTCGAGTCACCAGAAGAAAAAGAAGCATTCGAACGCATAAGCCGTGATCAGCAAATTGATGCTATGGCAGCGGTAATAAGAACATGCCCAACCAATAGCTCTACTGGTATTGCAACTTTACTGCATGAAGCCGGTTGCAGCATGAAAAACCCGATAGTTAGAAAATAAGAAACCCCGCTTAAGTTTGGCGACTGAGTACGGGGTTAATACCTACAGAGAGAGGCAATTACATGTTACGCAAGCATTTGTGTTACGTCAATTTAGCTGTTGCTGGATTGTTTGCGGTGGAGTGCCGCACATGAGTATGGAATTAATGGTTAAGGCCATGAAGGCGAAAGTGGGCAATCCACTGCGCAAGTTGGTTTTACTTAAATTAGCTGATAATGCTAATGATCATGGTGAGTGTTGGCCTAGTTATAGTTATATTTCTGAGCAGTGCGAAATGAGCCGTCGCAGTGTGATGGATCATGTTAAAAAACTCGAAAAGTCGGGCTTTTTACGTCGTGAATACCGTAAGGGTGTTAAGGGTAATTCATCTAATGTTTTTCATCTAAATTTTGATGAAAATAATAGCTTAGGTAGTGAAACTCCTGCACTAGGTGGTGAATCTGCTGCACTACCCCCTAGTGAATCTCCTGCACTACCTAGTGAATCTCCTGCACTACCCCTAGTGAATCTCCTGCACCCAGAACCAGTCACTTTAGAATCAGTCAATGAATCTTTAAAAGCATTACCCACCACATCAAAAAAATCAGCTTTGGATTTTTCAAAATGGCCAGCTTTGCCAAGTGAGCAAGTTTTTAAAGACTGGCTAGCCGTTCGTAAGCAGAAAAAAGCCAAGTTGACCCAAACTACGGTTAATCGCCTGGCACGACATTTGGTGAAAGCGGTTGAGGCTGGTTGTTCGGTAGATGACGTTTTTGAGTTGTGTGTGTCACGTTGTTGGATTGGTTTTGAGTTTGATTGGTTGGTTAACGCTGGCCTAGTTGCTAAGCAGACGGTTAAGGCCGATTGGAGTCATTCAGTTTTTAACCCTGAGGATCCTTTGGTATGAAGTCTATTCAAAAAGTGATTAATTCCACTCAAGTTGGCTTACCTGCGAAACAAGGTGTTAGCAATCAACCGTCGGCTATGGACATGGCTATTGTTGACAGCGTGTTTGCTAAGTTGCGGGTGTTGTTTCCGGTTGGTGCGCCTAAGACCGATGATGAAGCGATGCACAAGGGTGAGTGGTTGAAAACGCTGGCACTGCAGGGTGTGAGAAGCACAGAGCAAGTGCAGATGGGTATAAACAGAGCAAGACGTGAGCAGGGTGATCGCCAGTTTTGGCCTACACCTCGCCAGTTTGCATTGTGGTGCCAGCCAACGGCTTGTGATTATGGTTTGCCTGATTTGGGTTCGGCTTATCGCGAGGCTAAAAAGCATTATCACAATCTTGCTGGCCATAAGTGGAGCCATGATGTTGTTGGCTTGGCTGTTCGCGAATGTGGCACCTGGTTGTTTGCTACTGGCATCGAAAAAGACGTGTTAACCATGTTTACCCGCCAGTACGAGATTATGTGCCGTAAGTTTGCTAAAGGTGAGTTGGTTGATGTTGAGTTGCCAAAAGCATTACCCACTCGTGCTACTCGCCGAATTGAACCCGCTGAGGGTAAGGCGTTGGTAGCAAAGTTTAGACGTCAACTTGGTTTAAGGAGTGCTAATGATGAATAACCCCGCAAAAAAATCACTCACCCAGAAAGAGCGCTTATGCCGAATTTTAAGTGGTAATCGTTTTTTGACCTTGTATGAAATTCAACAACAGTGTTTTGACCAGTTTGGGGTGCACGATAGCGAAACGGCATTAAGTGCCCGTTGGCGCGAGTTGCCGAGTTCGGTTAAGCAAAAGCGCCGTCGTGATAAGTGCAGCGCTTGGGAATACAGGTTGGTGGCATGATTATGGCTAAAGCGGCATCTGGTGTTGAGGTTGGTAAGTTAAATGATGCGGCTTTGCGTCGTTGGTTACGCGCTGGTGTTATTCGTGATTATCGTGATCCGCAGTTTCCTGAAATTCG
>TARA_R110002033_G_scaffold120893_2_pt1 | contig 12586 bp, 7 predicted proteins | sample TARA_R110002033 | Tara Oceans TARA_R110002033 (sample SAMEA4397051) | marine metagenome | biome: Polar Biome; feature: [SRF] surface water layer (ENVO:00010504); material: water (ENVO:00002006), including particulate matter (ENVO:01000060) such as... | depth 5 m
CCGGGTTCTCAACCAGGAACCACAACAATAAGTTCATTAGTAGATACATCAGCTGAAGCTGTAGAAGTTTTTAATATCGACTTATATGATTTTGGATCTAGTGATGGGCTTAATACCAACGTGACTAAAATTAGATTATACCCTCATTCTACTAATACAGCAGACTGGACAGATAACATACAAGGTGTAACCGTAAGTGACGGAAGTCCTATTACAGTGACTAGCGTAACTATAGACGATGCATTTATCGATATTAACTTTACATCAGGAGATTTAACCATTTTAGATAGTGATATTAGCTCTCTATCTATATCTGTCTATTTAAACACATCAAACATCACAGATGGTGGTATTTTATCTTTTATGGTGGATGTCGACAATCATGGTTTTGAAGCAGATCCTTCTGGTAGTACTTTTACATCTACTTTTTCTGGAAGTGATTTTAATTCTAATGATTTCACATTAAGTGTAGATGTTACTGAATTAGTATTTACTCAACAACCTCCATTAACAGTTGATATTAATACTACAATGCCAAGTGTTATTGTGCAGGCTCAAGATGAAAACGGAAATGTTGATATCGATTACAACCTAGATGTAGACATTACTTCTTCAGGTACATTAAGTGCTAGCCCAATAACTGAAACGTCAGTTTCTGGCGTGGCTACTTTTACAACTATAACACATACTGAATTGGGTACTGATTTAATTTTAACTGCTGATGATGGATTATTAACAGTAATCAACAGTACTAATTTTGATGTAATTGCTTTACCTGAATTTGGTTGGCAAATTACTGCAGAAAACACAGAGTTTGTTATTGATTTTGATAATACAGTTTTAAACGTTAACGAAGGACAATTTAATGGTTCTGGTATTGTACCAAGTCCATCTGCTGGTCAGTTAAATTCCAATGCTTGGGCAACAACAGGAATGTCTGATGGCAATACTGATTTTGGCGATTCTGATACCTCTGGAGATTATGCCCGAGGATCGGACTCTGGAGGTGTTAATAGCGGTGGTTTTTACGCTTTTGAAGTCAATTCAGGCAATTATGGTTTTGGAGCGCAACCAACAGGAAGTGATTGGACCCCTGGAGATATTGTATTGAAGTCCCAAAACAAAACCACTCAAGTCGTTACCAGTGTTCTAGTTGAATACACAGTTTATGTCTATAACAATGCAGGAAGGAGTACAGCTATTGATTTTTATTATGGTGAAGACGAAACTTTAGCAACTTATAATTATGTTGCAGGTTTAGATGTTATTACATCAGAAGTTGCAGATGCTAGCCCAATATGGGTAGCGGAGCAAAGAAGTACTACAATAACAGGTTTGAGTATTACAGAAAACAATTTCTTTTATTTAAACTGGTATGGTTATGATAACGGAGGTTCTGGAAGTAGAGATGAGTTTGCAATTGATGATATTAAAATAACCTTCAACCCACCAACAACCTATACCTATAATGGAATATGGTCACCAAGCGATCCAAATGGTGCTTCGTTATCTACAGAAGCTATAATTATAGAGTCTGGTAATACTTCAATTTCCACAAATACAGATATTAACACCATTACTATAAGTCCTGGCGCTGGCTTAACCATTGATTCAGGTGCTACGTTAACTGCTATTAATGGCATAACATTAGAGTCTAACGCTACAAGCTATTCTAGTTTAATTTTAGATGGAACTATAGCAGGTAATGTTGTTTACAAAAGACATGTAAATACATTTAATAACACAACAGGCAGTACAAATGGCCAAAATGACCTTATCTCTCCACCTGTTACTAATGCAAGTCAAGATTTTGGCGCATTTAGAGGAATAAACACAAATATTCCTTCTGGTACTGTTGGTGGTGGTACAACAACATTTTACTTATTTGGACCATATGACAATAATGCAAATTCTTATACTTTATTTTCCGATGCTGACGACGCCACAGTCTTAACAGCTGGTGCGGGATACAGAGCAGCATCTACTGACACCTCTACATTTACATTTATGGGAGCTGTTTTATCCGAAACAGTACCTGTAACTATCACAACAGGTTCTGAAAACGCATGGAATTTAATTGGTAATCCATATCCATCCTATATTAACAGTACTGAATTCCTAACCTCAAATGTATCAAACTTAGATCAAGATGCTGTAGCTATTTATGGTTATGATGGAGATGCTCTAAATGGCTGGACTGTAATTAATTTAAATAACCCAGAAAATATAACACCAGGACAAGGCTTTATGGTTTTAGCTGATGCACCTAGCGCCGACTTAAACTTTACACCAACAATGCGAAGAGTATCAGGAGGTGACGATTTTATTTCAGGAAGAACTGAAAACACTAATGCTCATTTTAGTTTAAAAATAGAAAACAATAATACTAAATATAGTACAGATTTTTATTTTAACAACAACTCTACAAGAGGTTTAGATGAAGGATATGATGCTACAATCTTTACCAGTCAATTACCAGATCTTTACATGTATTCTCATTTAGTTGAAAATAATACTGGAAGAAAAATGACAATGCAGTCGTTAGGAGAAACTGACCTTACTGATGTTACTATTCCGTTAGGTGTTAACTCTAATCAATTAGAACAAATCACCTTTAGCATTGACGAATCTACATTACCAAATACCGTAGACGTTTATTTAGAAGATAATGTAGAAAATACATTTACCTTATTAACTTCTGGTGATTATACATTAACACCAAATGAAAACTTAAGCGGAACTGGTCGTTTTTACTTAAGGTTTACAACTACAGCATTGTCCATAGCAGAAACGACTTTAGATAATCTAAACATCTATAGTAATCCAAGTGATAAGACAATTGTGGTTACAGGCCAATTATTAGAGACTACTACAGCTAACTTATACGACTTACAAGGTCGATTAGTTAACTCTTCATTATTACTGAATACTGATAGATCACATTCTATTGATGTGAGTAATTTAAGTATTGGCGTTTATGTAGTAGAATTAATTAATGGAACTCAAAACAAAACTCAAAAAGTTATTTTGAGATAATAAAAAAACTAACGCTATTAAAAAAACGCACTAATTTATTTTAGTGCGTTTTTTTTATGAAAATTTTTAGTCATTCGATAATTTTTTATTTCAAATAAAAAAGCGTAAACTGTTTTAAGGGTAAATTAATTTTAATAAGTGACCATTTAAAAACTATGGTGTCCTATACATGGGAGCAATCGTATTTACTCTAATTACAGAAATAAAAATATAGATTGCCTATAATATTCTAGCACTAATAACTACAACCTGAATACAAAATGATGAAAAACTACTTTAAAAAATATCCAACCTTACTTTTTTTAAATCTTGCAATATTCTTTTTGTCAAACGAAAAAATATACGCTCAGTTTACAATAGCAACAGACAGCGCAAACGACCCTACATATAGTACCGATTTTAGCACTGGACAAAACGGCGGAAACGGATATACGGCATGGGCTATAACCAATGGTGCAGATACTGGTGCTTTTACTGGAGACCCAATAAATGATGGAATGTCTAATACAGACATAGGTACTAACGCATTTTCATTTTATGCTACAGGTGGAGATTACCTAAATGCAATTAGAGGTTTTGATGCCTTAGAATTAAATGATGAGTTAACTTTTTATTGGTCCATGAATTTTGACGCGAACTCTGGTAGTAAGGGTTTTGACTTGAGAAATAACGGCACAAACATTTTTAATGTAAATAATGCCTCGACTACAGAGATTACAACTACTAACGGAATTGCAACATCTGATTACGGAACCAATGCAATGCTTGTTACAATTAAGCGAATTACAGGTGATAACTATGAATTCTCTATGACATCTAAATCTGGTGGAACAACTTACACAACAACGTTTAACTCTAGTGTGACTATAGATGAAATTAACATCTATATAGGTAACCAAAATGATGCTACAGGAGAAAGAAACGTATACTTTAATAATTTTGAAATTAACAACGATGCGAATTTTAATATTACAACAGGAACTGAAACTTATACAAAAGATTTCATCGGTTCTGGATTACTAAACAAAATGGGCTCAGGGACTTTAGTACTTTCTGGAAATCATTCTTATACCGGGACCACAACAGTAGATGAAGGTACTTTAATATTAAATGGAAATTTAACCAATAGCGATGTTACTGTTAGATCTGGTGCAACACTAGAAATCAATGCTACTTCAACTGTAAAATCTATTAATGTGGAAGCAGGAGGATATTTACAAATAAACTCTGGGGTAACATTATCACTAACCAATGATCTAACCTTAAATACAACATCTACATCCTATTCTACTTTAATATCAAATGGAACAATTATAGGCACTATAAACTATAAAAGGTATGTGAATGGTGCTACAGGTACAGGAACCACTACTGGAGCTAATGATTTAATTAGCCCTCCATTATCTGGGAGCACTTTTGGAATTCTAAGAAATAATGCAGATACAAATATTCTTTCTGGGAATATTAATGGTGAAGGACCATTTTACTTATTTGGCCCTTTTGATACCGCTTCAAATGGATACAATTTATTTAGTTCTGCAAACGATTCTGAAGTATTTACCGCTGGTAATGCCTACCGCTCAGGCTCCAATGGTGGAGGAACATATACTTTTACAGGTGCAGTGGAAAACGGAATAGTTACAAAAGATATTGTTGCACCTGCGGCTAGCATATGGAATCTTATCGGGAATCCTTATCCTTCATACATAAAAGTAAAAGAATTTCTTTTAGATAATCTTACTCAGTTTAATACAAGTAGCGCAGCCGTTTATGGATATGATGGAACCGCTTCAGATGGTTGGGTAACTTGGAATCTCGCCTATGCTTTTGACCCTATAAATTCTGAAGTTCTATTAACACCAGGACAAGGATTTTTTGTTGCATCAAAATCTCAAGGCGGTTTGGTCTCATTTGACCCTAGTTATAGAACAATAGGTGATTCTGACGACTTTATTGCAGGACGGAATTCCAACACCGTTACTAACCTTGAATTAACATTAACGAATACGACTACTGTATTTGAAACAGATATTTATTTTACTGAATTTTCTACGCAAGGTCTAGACCCAGGATTTGATAGTAGTTTATATGGTGCATCAGCTCCAGAGTTCTCATTATATTCTCATTTAGTAATGGATAATACAGGAATTCCGATGGCTATTCAGTCTTTAGGAGTAACAGATTATGGAAATGTTAGCATCCCTTTGGGTGTTAATTCTAACCAAGGCGAACAGATAACTTTTAGCATTACGGCGAATACGTTACCAGTAACCGCAGAGGTTTATTTAGATGATAATGTAGCTAATACTAGTACGTTATTGACTGCTAGTGATTATGTTATTACACCAAGTACAGATTTAAACGGAACAGGACGTTTCTATTTACGTATATCAGATAGCACTTTATCAATTGCTCAAAATGATTCTAATAATTTAAGCGTTTACAGTAACAAGCATGATAGTACTCTAGTTGTGTCTGGGACTTTATTAGAAAACACTACAGCTACGATATTTGACATACAAGGACGTATCGTTAACACATCTATTTTACAATCGCAAAATAGATTACAAAATATAGACGTTAGTCACCTTACACAAGGTGTATATATTGTACAACTTAATAACAGCAAACAAACTAAAAATCAAAAGGTAATTTTAGATTAAATAAATACTATTCTCCCACTCTATATTATAAAATCATGTAGTCTGGGAGTTACGTTTTTTTAGTTAAAAATATCTTAATTGAGAAAACCAAACATCTAAATACTACGTAAATAGGTTAGAATGATTTTTTTTCATTTTATTAAAATGTTAGGTACAAGGCGTATTTTAACGGTTTAAAAGAAAATCATCTAGTGAATTAATAAATTTTCTGTAAACCTTTTCGTATTTTACTTTAATAAATAAAATAATTTACTATTTTTGAACTCAAATTTAGGGCAAAAGCCATGAAGCAAGAAAACAATAAAGACAAAATCACACGTAAAGAAGCCATTTCTAAAATGGGAAAATATGCTGCATTAACAGCAGTAGGAACATTTGTGATATTAAATCCTCTTAAGGCCCAAGTATCATCTTTACCAGCAGATCCAGGGGGAAATCCTTTCGATTAATTTTCAATATTTATTTTGAATAATAGCTTAGCGCCAACTTATGAAAAAAGTATTGGTGGGCTTTGGATATTGTGGTATTCGATATCTAACAGCTATAGCGTTATTGATGCCAATTTTAAATTCCTTATAGATTCTTATTTAGACGTAACCTCCAAAGCTGAATTTAGAGCATTAATTCTTGACGAAGATAAAAATGCTAATTATTCAGAAATTGAGAACACCATTTCGAGCTATTTATCAAACTGCAATATACCCACAACTCATGCTGAAGTTGATTTAACTTCTTTCGATTCTTCTCATAGAAATTTATCGAGATACTATAGTATCAATGGAAAAGTAATTCAAGTCAATTATGACTCTGAGCTTGTTTTAAAAACAGTTCACCCTTCTATTGCACATTGCTCTATATCAACTTACAAATCTGTTGATACAACTTTCGATATTTATTTAAAAAATGACAGCTTATTTTTATTTAAAGATGAAAGCCTAATTACTAGTGCTCCTAAACTAGAGTATCATAAAATTCAAGGGAAGTTTATAATGCATATCTTATGCACTATTCACGATAAACCTGAAAGCGATTGGATTGGTACCTTCCATGGTTCTACCATAACAGATGGCAACTCCTCTATACTAATAGTTGGTGCATCTGGAAAAGGAAAAAGTACACTCTGTGCACTTTTAACTGCTAACGGTTTCAATTTACTGGCAGATGATGTTTCTCCAATGCTTTCAAAAAATAAAAATATATACTTTAATCCTGGTGCTATTTCCATAAAAAAAGGTGCATTTAAAATCCTTGAACCCATTATTAATAGTTTTAAAGACTTACCTCCTATAAATTTCAATAAATCAAAAGGCACTTTAAAATATTTGCCTTGTGCTATTCCTGAAAAATTGCATTATGCATGTCATGCAGTAATTTTAGTAAACTATAGAGACAAGTCTGATACAATAATAGAACAAGTCTCTGTAAAAAAAATGTTAGAAACACTAATCCCTGACTCTTGGTTGTCGCCAAATCCATATCACGCAAAACAATTTATAGATTGGTTAGGGCGTATTAAAATCTACGAATTAACTTATAGCGATATTAAGGAAGTTGCTAATGAAATTTCAATATTATTTAAATCACTGAATAATTAGCTTTTATATTCTATATTAGAAGTACATTAATAACCTATGGGTAATTACGCTAAAACATATCAACATATTGCTGATATTTTAAGTTTTGAAACTTCAAATAATACTTTAGAATCAACTTTAAAGAACCCAACATTTAATTGGGATAATATAGTTATTGAAGGAAGTAAATATTTAGTTCTTCCGGCTATATATTCCAGATTAAAATCTAGAGAACTTTTACACACGTTACCAGAAGAGTTAAATAATTATCTAGAAGAAATAGCTTCTGTAAATAGGAATAGAAATAAATCAATATTAAAACAAGTTCATTCTATTTCGAAAATTCTTAACGAGAATAATATAAATCATGTATTTTTAAAAGGAACAGCTCTTTTAGCATCTGGAAAATATAATGATATTGCGGAGCGTATGGTTGGTGATATTGACATTCTTGTTGAGAAAAGTCAAATTCATGAAGCATTTAACATTTTGAAATCTAATGGTTACAATAAAACTTTCGGGTTTGCTTATGAAACGAAAGATTTTAGACATTTAGATAGACTTATTTCAGAAAGCGAACTTGCAGCTATTGAAATACACTCAGATTTGCTAATAAAAAAACACAGATCCTTAATTGACATTTCTTCAGTTCTCAAATCTAAAATTGTAATTAATGATATAACAATACCAAATTCATATTATTTAAGTTTGCATCAAATATGGAGTTGGCAACTTAATGACAGAGGACATTATTATAATTTCCCAAGTTTAAAAGTACTTTATGATACTATTGTCGTTAAATCGTACACAGATGACAATCTAATCTCAAGCTTGTTAATATTAAAATATGGAAAATCATTTTTAGAATTAGCTAAGCATTATTTTCAGGAGTTTTCATTTATAGATTCAACTCTATATATGAAATATATTAAGTACTCTCATAAAATAACAATGTCAAACAAACTAGCTAGAGTAACATCAAACATTATAAAGGTAACTTATTTCAATATTAGCAAACGTCTACACCTTATATTCACCAACAGAAGTTATTTAAGGCATATCCTAAACATTTTATTTTCAAGGAAATAAACACAATATTTTGATTCAGTTAGAATAAATTTTATTAAATTTCGCACGAATTATATAGGACCTTTTATTTGAATTCTCTTACAATTCCTGATGAAGTAGTGTAAAATAAAGATAACATTTAAGTTTTTAAATAAAAATTAACCTTATTTTATAAGTATTTCGAACAATTTTTAAATTATTAATGAAAATTCAGTAAAACTTTACTTCATTATTTGTTTTATAATGCATAAAGTTTACCTTTGGACAAATTATTTTAGCATGAAAAAATTATTTTTAATTGTATTATTAGTATCATTTAGTTTATCTTCTTTTGCCCAAAGACACGATGATGAGTGGCACTTAAGCATTGGTTTAAATGCTTTAAATAGTTTAGGGTCACAAAACCCTTTTCATAAACCAGGAGATTGGACATTTGAATTCCCTATTTCTGCAGCAGTTGAATTTAATTGGTCAGAAAAATTTGCAATTGAACAAGCTATTACATTTAATGGATTTGCAGAAGGTGCAGGCTTAGACGAGGCACCATTTCAAGAGGTAGAAAAAGATTATAATTATGTATCCTTAGACACGCATTTAAAATATTATTTTGGACGTCATATTGCACCCAACGATGATTGGTTTGATCTATATGCTAATGCTGGTGTCGGATTTTTTCACATAGATGAAACTAATATTTCATTTAACTTAGGTGGTGGAGTTTTATTTTGGCTAAATAGAAATAGATCTTTTGGATTAAGAGCTCAAACCATTGCTAAATTTGCTTTTAATCATAAAGATAGTGGATATGATAATAACCACTACCAATATCATTTACAAGCTATATTTAAATTATAATACTTAATTAATAAAGTATAAGATAAAAAAAAGAGAATCAATAATATTATTGGTTCTCTTTTTTATGCACCGTTTTTTATCTAGCCTTTATTAGCTAGCCTTTATTAGCTAATTGCCCGCAAGCAGCATCAATATCTTTTCCTCTACTCCGTCTAACGGTAACGGTAATATTATTGGCTTCAAGAATGTTCACATACATATCTATCGCTTTAGAGCTTGCTTGCTGAAACTCTCCATCATCAATAGGATTATATTCTATAAGATTAACTTTACTTGGCGCAAATTTACAAAATTCAACTAATGCCTCAACGTCCTTACGCTTATCATTTATACCATCCCAAACCACATATTCATAAGTAATTCTGTTTTTTGTAGCGGTATACCAATATTCTAAAGCCTCTCTTAAATCACTTAAAGGGAACGTCTCATTAAAAGGCATTATAGACGTGCGTATTTCATCTATAGCAGAATGTAATGATACAGCTAACTTAAATTTAACGTTATCATCAGCCATCTTCTTAATCATTTTTGGGACTCCAGACGTTGACACTACAATTCGCTTTGGAGACATTCCTAATCCTTCTGGCGACGTAATTTTTTCAATAGCTTTAAGAACATTATTGTAATTCATTAATGGCTCTCCCATACCCATAAAAACAATATTACTCAAAGGCCTATTATGATACAATCTACTTTCGTTATCTATAGCAACTACTTGATCGTAAATCTCATCTGGATTCAGATTTCGCATACGTTTTAATCTTGACGTTGCACAAAATCTACAATCTAAGCTACAACCAACCTGCGAGGAAACACACGCAGTAGTTCTAGATGCTGTAGGGATTAAAACAGATTCTACAATTAAATCATCGTGTAAACGAACAGCATTTTTTATAGTCCCATCAGAGCTACGTTGCATTTGATCCACTTTGATATGATTAATAACAAAGTTATCTTCTAGCATTTGCCTCGTATCTAAGGACACATTTGTCATATCTTCAAAACTATAGGCAGATTTTTGCCATAGCCATTCATAGACCTGATTTCCTCTAAACGCTTTGTCTCCTTGTTTTACAAAGAATTCCCTAAGTTGCTCTTTGGTTAATGCTCGTATGTCTTTCTTTTTTACTTCCATTTGATGCAAAAGTACTTAAATGAATTTGGTTTTCTTCTATAATAAAAAAGCCTCAATTAAGAGGCTTTAAATTATAAGGATATATTCTCAACTTAGATGATTAACATTGCATCACCATAAGAATAGAATTTATATTTTTCTTTTACTGCTTCTTCGTAAGCTTTTTTCATAAAATCATGACCTGCAAATGCAGAAGTCATCATTAACAATGTTGATTTTGGTGTATGGAAATTAGTAATCATACAATTTGCAATACTAAAATCATAAGGAGGAAAAATAAATTTGTTAGTCCAACCTTCAAATTCATTTAATCTTCCGTTTGAAGACACTGAACTCTCTACTGTACGCATCGATGTTGTACCTACAGCACAAACACGTTTTTTATTTTCTATTCCTGTATTAACGATATCCGCAGCTTGCTTAGTGATAATTATTTCTTCACTATCCATTTTGTGCTTAGACAAATCTTCTACCTCAACCGGATTAAAAGTTCCTAAACCAACGTGTAAGGTTACTTCTGCTGTTTTAACACCTTTAATTTCTAATCTTTTTAATAAATGTTTAGAAAAATGCAAACCTGCTGTTGGCGCTGCTACTGCACCTTCATTTTTTGCATAAATGGTTTGGTAACGCTCTTCGTCTTCTGGCTCAACCTCTCTGTTAATATACTTAGGTAATGGCGTTTCTCCTAATTCCGTTAATTTTGTTCTAAAATCATGGTAAGAACCATCATAAAGAAAACGCAACGTTCTACCTCTAGAGGTTGTATTATCAATAACTTCTGCAACTAACGTTTCGTCATCACCAAAATATAATTTATTACCTATTCTTATTTTTCGTGCAGGATCTACTAACACATCCCAAAGGCGTTGCTCTTGGTTTAATTCACGTAATAAAAACACTTCGATACGTGCTCCAGTTTTCTCCTTATTACCATATAATCTAGCAGGAAAAACTTTAGTATCGTTCATTATCATCACATCACCTTCATCAAAATAATCTATAATATCTTTAAAAAGCTTGTGCTCTATAGTCTGCTTTGCTCTGTTAAGTACCATCAATCGCGACTCATCTCTGTGTTCTGCAGGATGCTCAGCAAGTAATTCGTCTGGAAGGTCAAAACTAAAGTGTGATAATTTCATGTATTTCTATTTTTTTTCGAATTGCAAATATACAATCTCAACATAGGCCTTGTCAAGTAAATGAACGTTTATTTTGAATTATAAAGCTTAAAAAGCCTTCTATTTTAATAAGCACACTAATGAAATGAATATTAAGCTAAACTTTTCTATTTTAAATGAAACCCAATGGCTTTAAAATCTTCCCAGAATTGTGGATAAGATTTACTGACAACATCAGCATTTTCAATTTTAATTGGCGTTTTTAAACCCAAAGGCGCAAAAGCCATTGCCATTCTATGATCGTTATAAGTTGCAATTGTTATATCAGTATTTATATTTTTTGATGATTCAAGGTGCAATGTTGCCTCTGTAATAATTACGTTCGCTCCCAACTTTTCTAATTCGGTTTTTAAGGCTACCAACCGATCCGTTTCTTTAATTTTTAGGGTATGCAAACCAATCATATAACATTCTAAACCTAAACCAAATGCTGTCACTGCAATAGTTTGGGCAATATCCGGTGCATTCTTTAAATCTAATTCAACCAAAGATTTTGAGTATATAAAATCTGTCTTCTTAAGTGTTATTTTTTGATTTGAAAAGCTAGTCTTTACACCAAAACTTTTATAAATGGTTGCTAAAACAGAATCACCTTGTAAACTTTTTTCTTTATAAGACGAAATAGTAATTTCAGTACCAACTTCACTTAAAGCAATTAAGCTATAGAAATAAGATGCTGAAGACCAATCTGACTCTACAACAAGTATTTGTTTATCAATAGTCTTTGTTGCTGGTTTTACTTTAATAACATTACCTTTAAAATGCGTTTCTATACCAATAGAATCTAATAAACTTAAAGTCATTTTTATATAAGGTACAGACGTAATGTTACCCTCTAAGGTTAATTCTAGTCCATTTTCTAATTTAGAAGCAATAAGTAATAATGCCGAAATATACTGACTACTAACATTGGCTTCTAAAGTAACTTTATTAACTGTGAGTTTTTCACCCACTATTTTTAATGGTGGAAACCCATCATTTTCTAGATACGAAATGTCTGCGCCTAATATTTTTAAAGCATCCACTAAGATTTTAATTGGTCGTTCTTTCATACGAGGAGAACCTGTAATTGTT
>TARA_R110002033_G_scaffold8843_2_pt1 | contig 12554 bp, 12 predicted proteins | sample TARA_R110002033 | Tara Oceans TARA_R110002033 (sample SAMEA4397051) | marine metagenome | biome: Polar Biome; feature: [SRF] surface water layer (ENVO:00010504); material: water (ENVO:00002006), including particulate matter (ENVO:01000060) such as... | depth 5 m
TATAAATATAACGAAAGGAACATCTAATTTTGGTAAAAATTGTATTTTTACGAAATATTTTGACTAACCTTTACGGGATTAAAAATTGCAATGGATAAATTTTCATTTTTAAACGCAGCACACACGGCTTATTTTGCCGATTTATACGATCAATATCTACAAAACCCGGATGCTGTTGAACCGAGTTGGAGAGCCTTTTTTCAAGGCTATGATTTCGGTAGCGAGAATTATGGATTGAATGGAGAAGTTATTGAAGGTGTTTCAACCCAAATTCCAGAACAGGTACAAAAAGAATTTAGTGTAATAAGATTAATAGATGGTTATAGAATGCGTGGGCATTTGTTTACAAAAACAAATCCCGTACGAGCTAGAAGAACTTATTCTCCAACCCTAGCCTTAGAAAATTTTGACCTGTCAGAAAATGATTTAGATACTGTTTTTAACGCTGGTGAAATTTTAGGTATTGGTGTGAAAACACTGCGCGAGATCATTATACATTTAGAAAACATATATTGCAGCTCAATTGGTGTAGAGTATATGTACTTGCGCAATCCAGAGGTTATTAAATGGTGGCAAGAACAACTTAATAAAAATGATAATCAGCCTAATTTTTCGGTAGAGACTAAAAAATATATTCTTTCAAAACTAAATCAAGCCGTCACTTTCGAGAACTTTTTGCAAACAAAGTACGTAGGGCAAAAACGGTTTTCTTTAGAGGGTGGCGAATCATTGATTCCTGCAATAAGCAACGTGCTTTTTTATTCGGTAGAGCGGTATGGCGTAGAAGAATGTGTTTTAGGAATGGCACATCGTGGACGTTTAAGCACACTGATTAATATTTTTAGAAAACCTGTAAGAGAGCTTTTTAGTGAATTTGATGGTAAAGACTTTGAAGATGAAGATATTGACGGTGATGTAAAATATCATTTGGGATTAACACTTGATAAAACCTATCAAAACGGTAAAAGCATTAAGATGAATTTGGTTCCAAATCCATCACATTTAGAAACTGTTGCTCCAGTGGCCGAAGGAATTGCAAGAGCAAAAATTGATAATGATTATGATGGTGATAATTCTAAAATTATCCCAATTATTGTTCATGGAGATGCCGCTATTGCTGGTCAAGGTGTAGCGTATGAAGTAGCACAAATGAGCCTATTAAATGGGTATAAAACAGGAGGGACCATACATATTGTGGTAAATAATCAAATTGGATTTACTACCAATTATTTGGATGCGCGATCTAGTACCTATTGTACAGATGTCGCAAAAGTAACGTTGTCCCCAGTATTGCATGTTAATGCTGATGATGCAGAAGCTGTAGTACATGCCGTAGAAATGGCTTTGGAGTACAGAATGCGCTATAAAAAAGATGTTTATATTGATTTGTTAGGCTATAGGAAGTACGGGCATAATGAAGGTGATGAACCTCGTTTTACACAACCTAAGCTTTATAAAAATATAGCAAAACACGCAAATCCGTTTAAAATATATGCTGATAAATTAATTGCTGAAAACACCATTGATCAAGCTTATATAGATAAAATAGTTTCTGATTTTAAAGACACGCTTGAAAAAGAATACGCTAAATCTAAAGAAGTAGATAATTCTATAGTTAGAGAGTTTATGCAAGAACGCTGGACAGATTTTGAGCGCCAAGGTTTAGATTCTATGTTGAAAACGGTTGATACAAATTATCCTAAGAATAAATTGGAGAATATTTCTAAAATAGTGTCGACGGTTCCAGAAGGCGTGAAATTTTTGCGTAAAGCAGAACGTATATTAGACGGTCGTGCTAAAATGGTTTTTGAATCCGATACTCTAGATTGGGGAATGGCCGAAACATTAGCTTATGGTAGTTTAATGGAAGAAGGTTTTAATGTTCGTATTTCTGGTCAAGATGTTGAGCGCGGAACTTTTAGTCATCGTCACGCCATTCTTCGTGATGAAATTTCAGAAGAACGTATAAACCTATTAAATACCAACCCGTACAACAAAGGTAAAATGGATATTTACAATTCATTTTTATCAGAGTACGGTGTTTTAGGTTTCGATTATGGGTATGCCATGGCAAACCCTAATACATTAACGATATGGGAAGCACAGTTTGGCGATTTTAGTAATGGAGCTCAAATTATTTTCGATCAATATTTAGCGGCAGCAGAGGATAAATGGAAATCTCAAAATGGGATTGTAGTCTTACTTCCTCATGGTTATGAAGGGCAAGGGTCGGAGCATTCATCGGCGCGAATGGAGCGTTATTTACAGTTATGTGGCAATGATAATATGATTGTTGCTGACTGTACAACACCTGGAAATTTCTTTCATTTGTTACGTCGTCAAATGAAACGTAATTTCAGAAAGCCTTTAATTGTTTTTACACCAAAAAGTTTATTGCGTCATCCAAAAGCGGTGTCATCTTTAAATGATTTAGCAACAGGTAAGTTTGAAGAAATAATTGATGATTCCATTGAGCCAAAAAAAGTAAAGAAACTGGTGTTCTGTACAGGTAAATTCTATTACGATTTATTAGCAGAAAGAGAAGAATTAAATAAAGAAGATGTTGCTTTAGTAAGAATAGAACAGTTGTTTCCATTACATTTAGAGAAGATTGAAGCGGTAATTAACCGCTATCCAAATGTTGAAGAATACGCTTGGGCACAAGAAGAACCAGAAAATATGGGTGCTTGGAGTTATATGTTGCAGCGCATGAAATTGGTTCAGTTACAGGTATATGCAAGGGGATATAGTTCAGTTCCTGCACCAGGTTCTAGCACAAGAGACAAAAGAAGACAAAAACGAGTTATTGATGCTGTTTTTAGCGATATTAAAAAGTAAGTTATATTAAATTTTAGAATACAATTAAAATTATAAAGAATGATTTTAGAAATGAAAGTACCTTCTCCAGGGGAGTCTATTACTGAAGTAGAAATAGCAACATGGTTAGTTGAAGATGGCGATTATGTTGAGAAGGATCAAGCAATTGCTGAGGTAGATAGTGATAAAGCAACACTAGAACTACCTGCAGAGGCTAGTGGAATAATTACGCTTAAAGCTGAAGAAGGTGATGCTGTGGAAGTTGGTGCAGTGGTATGTTTAATTGATACAAGTGCTGAAAAACCTGAAGGTAGTGAGCAGTCTTCAGTAAGCAGTTCACCAGTTAAAAAAGACGAATCTAAAAAAGAAAATAGTCCAAGTTCTCCTCCTTCGGAGGGGTCAGGGGAGGCCAAAACGTATGCTACAGGTACAGCAAGTCCTGCCGCAAAAAAGATTTTAGCTGAAAAAGGGATGGATGCTGGTTCTATTTCAGGAACAGGAAAAGATGGTAGAGTCACTAAGGATGATGCCGTAAATGCTACACCATCCATGGGCTCACCAACTGGTGGTAGCAGAAGTTCTTCAAGAAGTAAAATGTCTATGTTGCGTCGTAAAGTAGCAGAACGTTTAGTTGAGGCCAAAAATACTACAGCCATGTTAACAACCTTTAATGAGGTTGATATGTCTGCTATTTTTGCATTGCGCTCAGAATACAAGGAAACCTTTAAAACGAAACATGGCGTTGGTTTAGGGTTTATGAGTTTCTTTACTTTAGCCATTGTTAGAGCTTTAAAAATGTATCCAGCAGTCAACTCTATGATTGATGGAAAAGAAATGATTACTTATAATTTTTATGATATAAGTATAGCGGTTTCAGGGCCTAAGGGTTTAATGGTTCCTGTTATGCGTAACGTAGAAAATTTAAGTTTTAGAGGTGTTGAATCTGAGGTGAAGCGTTTAGCAATTCGGGCACGTGATGGACAGATAACCGTTGATGAAATGACAGGAGGGACATTTACTATTTCTAACGGAGGTGTATTTGGCAGTATGTTATCAACACCAATAATTAACCCGCCACAAAGTGGGATATTAGGCATGCATAATATTGTGGAACGTCCTGTGGCTATTGATGGTAACGTTGAAATTAGACCTATAATGTACGTGGCTTTATCTTATGACCATAGAATTATTGATGGTAAAGAAAGCGTAGGGTTTTTAGTTGCTGTAAAAGAAGCTTTAGAAAATCCTGTAGAATTATTGATGGATAATGATGTTAAAAAAGCTTTAGAGCTTTAAAAAAATAAAAAGTGATTTAAATTAAAAAGGAGCTACCAAAAATTGGTAGCTCCTTTTTTTCTAACTAACAATTATAAAATGTTGACAATTACATTGATTGATATTATAACAATAACTAATAAAACTAGTCCTATTGCAAAATACTTTTCCAGGATACTATTGTTTTTTTCCATTGTAGGTGTTTTTAAGTAGTTCGGGATTTAAATTAAAACTCTGCACTATTTGTGTAGCACAGAGTTTTTATATAATTGTTTTCTCCCCCAAGATTAATAGCATTGTAAAATTACATCGAATTATTGATAAAAAAAATACGCACTTCTACGTATTTTTTGTTTTACACGAAGGTTAAAAAGCGAAAACCCTGAATCATTACAATTCAGGGTTTTCTTTAATTCTCCCTAAGAATTAATTAATAGCACTGTAAATGTATAGCATATTAACGTAATAAAAAATACGCACTTCTACGTATTTTTATAAATGGGATTTATTAATGTTTGCCCAAATGGAAAGCGATGTTGGTTTATTATCTAAACCTAATTTTGAAACAATATTACTTCTGTGTTTATGAACTGTTTTTATCGAAATTGTTAATTCATCGGCTATATCCTGGCTCGTTTTATTTTCAGAAATAAGTTTAACTATTTTCAATTCAGATTTAGTTAATAGCTCTAGATACTTTGGTTTATCGTTAAGATTATTGTGGTTTAAATAAGATACTATTTCTTCACTAAAGTAAGGTTTGTTATTGATAACATGCTGTATGCAAGTTTCAATTTCTTCAACAGCAAATTCCTTTAAAATGTATCCGTACACCCCAAATGACTTAGCTTGGTCATACAGTTCCTCTTCTTTATCGAAAGTAATCAGGATGATTTTGGTTGACAAATCATTTTTTTTGCAAGCCTCGGCAATTTCCAAACCGGTTTTGTGCGGCATTCTAATATCTAAAATAGCAATCTCTGGTTTTAACTTAACTATAAGATTGTATGCGCTATTCCCGTCTGAAGCACTTCCAATGACATTAAAATTCTTGGACTTTAAAAAATCTGTTAAACCACGCAACATTAGCGGATGGTCATCAGCAATTACAATAGAGGTGCTCATTAATCTTAGGGGATTAAAATAAAATGCTATTAATATTATAATTTTAAATATAAATATTTCTTTTCATAATCTATAACGGCTTTACCTTTTTTTAAAATATCGGCACCAATTATACCATCAACAGGTTTAGAATTATGATTTGTTAATGCTGTATTTACATGTGTTAGGTTGAATAAAACCAATACCACTTTGTTATTCTTCCATTTTCCAATTTTTACTTTATTTTTTTCAGATGTTTTTGTTACCATGTCTATTGCTCCAGCTCCAGCTGCTTTAATTTCGGAGTTTTCAGCATTTAATTTAAAGGTTTCAATGCCCTCAAAACCAACACAGGAATTTGATGCGCCAGTGTCTAAAATAAACAAGCCTTTACATCCATTTATAGTGGCTTTTATTTCGAAATGATTTGTTTTGGTAAGGTGTAGTTTTATCTTGGCATATCCGTTTTCAATAAGAAATTCTTGAAGCGTACTCATAAATTAGTTTTAAACAAATATAATCATGTAAAAACAATTATTTTTACAGAAATTAGGATTGGTTCAAAAATTAAAAACGAATATATTGATTATAACAGATACACACACCCATTTATATAGTGAAGCATTTGATGAAGATAGGAATGAGATCATTAATCGAGCCATAGAACATGGTGTTACAAGGTTTTTTGTTCCTGCTATCGATTCAACCTATACCAAATCCATGCTTCAACTTGAAAACAATTTTCCAAAAAACGTTTTTTTAATGATGGGTTTGCACCCAACACATGTAAAAGAAGATTATAAGAATGAATTGAAACATGTGGAAGATATGCTCGCAAAGCGAAAATTTTATGCAGTAGGTGAAATAGGCATCGATTTATATTGGGATAAATCGACTCTAGATATTCAGAAAAAAGTATTCAAACACCAAATACAATTAGCAAAACACTATAAATTACCAATTGTTATACATTGCAGGGAAGCTTTTGATGAAATTTTTGAGGTTTTAGAAAGTGAAAAAGGCGATGATTTATTCGGCATATTTCATTGTTTTGCTGGAACTTTAGACCAAGCACATCAAGCTATTTCTTATAACATGAAATTAGGAATTGGTGGTGTTGCAACTTTTAAAAACGGAAAAATTGATCAGTTTCTGAATCAAATTGATTTAAAGCATATTGTTTTAGAAACCGATTCGCCATATTTAGCACCCGTACCCTATAGAGGTAAACGAAATGAAAGTGTATATATATTAAAGGTATTGGAAAAGTTGTCACTCCTATATAATAGGTCTCAAGAAGATATTGCAAATATTACCACTGAAAATTCTAAAAACGTATTTAAAGTTTAAGAGTCTGTTTAAGAATTTGTGATTAGTCCCGAATTATCGGGATTATAGGCTATTTTGGTGCAGTATGAGGCAAAATTTTTAAACATAGCCTAGTTACGGTTCAAAATTTTAACGAAATAATGCGCAAAAAGGGGCATAAAAAAATAATTGACGAAATCTTAAACAGACTCTAAAAACAATGAATAAATCAAAAGCAAACATATTACTTATTTATACGGGTGGCACAATAGGTATGATTAAAGATTTTGAAACAGGTACACTAGGTACATTTGATTTTAAAACACTTTTGGAAAAAATACCAGAGCTGCAATTGTTGGATTGTGATATTGATACCGTTTCTTTTGATGAGCCTATTGATTCTAGTAATATGAAACCTGGGTATTGGGTACAAATAGCTGAATTGATTGAAATTAATTATGAGAAGTTTGATGGTTTTGTAGTATTACATGGCAGTGATACCATGAGTTATACAGCTTCGGCGTTAAGTTTTATGTTAGAAAATTTAGCAAAACCAGTTATTTTTACCGGAGCTCAATTGCCAATAGGCGATTTGCGTACCGATGCTAAAGAGAACTTAATTACATCAATACAGGTCGCATCTCTAAAAAATGAAGACCAACCCATGATTAAAGAGGTCTGTTTATATTTTGAATATAAATTGTACAGGGCCAATAGAACAACAAAAATTAATGCGGAACATTTTCAAGCTTTTGCCTCATTTAATTATCCAGATTTAGCAGAATCTGGTGTTCATTTAAAAATTAATGAGGAGCATTTATTAAAACATAATATAAATAAAACCTTAAAAGTTCATAAAAATCTTGACAACAATATGGCGTTAATAAAACTATTTCCGGGTATTTCAGAAGCTGTCATTAAGGGTATTATCAACTCACCTAACCTAAAAGCTGTAATTATTGAAACTTACGGTTCAGGAAATTGCACAACCGAAACATGGTTCATCAATATATTAAATGAAGCTATTTTAAAAGGGGTACATATTATAAATGTTACACAGTGTTCTGGCGGAAGCGTCATGATGGGTCACTATGAGACTAGTAATCAGCTTAAAGCGATTGGTGTTATTTCCGGAAAGGATATTACAACGGAGGCAGCTATTACCAAACTCATGTTTATGTTGGGCCAAAAAGTCTCATCTAAATTATTTAAAACCGTATTTGAAACACCCTTTAGAGGAGAAATGTCTTAAAATTTAACGGCTAAAGTTTTAGCATTCAAAGAATTTTTTGTTATTTGAACCCCGTATTTAAAATTAATATACAGAGAGGTGGCCGAGTGGTCGAAGGCGCACGCTTGGAAAGCGTGTATACCTCAAAAGGGTATCGAGGGTTCGAATCCCTTCCTCTCTGCTGTAATTTTTATTTTTTAATTACTTTTTTTTTATATCTTTAACACTTTAACTAATAAAATTAAGATCGAGAACATGAAAAGATTATTTTCTATCCTAGCTATTGCAAGTACAATGGCATTCGGAACTGTTAATGCAACAACCATTGCAAACACAAGTACGGCAGTAACAACAGTTACAACGACAACTCAAGAAGAAGCAGCGGAAGAAGTTGCTGAAGAATCTGTTGGATTTCATCAAGAATTAAAGAAACGTTTTATTGAAGGAGGCCCAGGGTTTATGGGAATCGTGCTATTATGTTTAATTCTAGGTTTAGCAATTGCTATTGAGAGAATTATCTTTTTAAACCTTTCTACTACAAACACAAAAAAATTAACTCAAGACGTTGAAGATGCTTTGTCTTCTGGAGGCGTTGAAGCTGCAAAAGAGGTTTGCAGAAACACAAAAGGGCCTATCGCTTCTATATTCTATCAAGGTTTAGATAGAACAGATGAAGGCATAGAAGCTGCTGAAAAAGCTGTTGTAGCTTATGGTGGTGTTCAAATGGGACAACTAGAGAAAAATGTATCTTGGATTTCATTGTTTATTGCACTAGCACCAATGCTTGGTTTCATGGGTACGGTAATTGGTATGATTCAAGCCTTTGATAAAATTGAAGCAGCTGGAGATATGAACCCGTCATTAGTAGCAGGTGGTATTAAAGTAGCACTTTTAACTACAGTATTTGGTTTAGTGGTAGCAATTATACTTCAAATTTTTTACAATTATATTATAGCTAAAATTGATAGCATTGTTAACGATATGGAAGATGCTTCTATTACGTTAATGGATTTGCTAATTAGACAAAAGAAGTAATAATTAAAATTGTAAACTATTATGAAAAAAGTATTAACCATAATATTAGGATTAGTAGGAATACTTTCAATAGTATTTCTGGCTATGATAATATCGGCAGGCGATGAAGCTATTGAGTTAGGAGAAGCTAGTACCGCTGTAAATACATTTATGTATATAGCCTATTTAGTTTTATTTTTAACTATAGCATTTGTAATTGTCTTTAGCTTAAAAAATATATTTAGCGATTCAGACAAACTTAAGAGCACCCTAAAAGGTCTTGGATTGTTCGCTCTATTAGCAATTATTTCTTATTTTGTATTTGCTAAAGGAGTGGAAACGGAGCTCAAAGATGGCGACGTGTTGTCTGCAACAGGCTCACGATTATTAGGAGCAGGATTGTATTTGTTTTATCTGCTGATTTTAGCAGCAGGTGGATCAATGTTGTTTTTCGGACTTAAAAAAATGATAAAATAATATGGCAAAACGAGCAGCACCAGAAGTTAATGCAGGCTCAATGGCCGACATTGCCTTCTTACTATTAATCTTTTTTTTGGTAACCACTACCATAGAAAAAGATTCTGGTATCACGCGTAAACTTCCTCCAATTGAGGAATCTGAAGAAGATGTTATTATCAAACAGAAGAATATTTTTACTGTTTTGATTAATAAAAATGACCAATTGCTTGTTGAAGATGAGGTTATGGAACTTAAAAATTTACGAAAAGCAGCAGTTGAATTTTTAGACAATGGCGGAGATGGATCATGCAGCTACTGTAAAGGGAAAAAAGACCCTTCGTCTTCCGATAATCCAGATAAGGCTATTATATCATTAGCTAATGATAGAGAAACCTCATACGCAACCTATATATCCGTGCAAAACGAGTTAGTTGCAGCTTATAACCAGTTGAGAAACAGAAGAGCTTTAGAAATTGGAGCTCAAAAAGGATTTCCAAATATGAACTTTATTGAAATGGAGGAAAATTACAAAGACGTAAGGTGGAATGGTAATAAAGACAAGCTTAAAGCGGTTATCGATCAAATTAAGATTGAAGTGCCAGAAAAATTATCTGAAGTACAGCAGTAAGTTAATTTAGAAAAAACAAATAGAGATAAATTATGTCTAAATTTAAAAAGAAAAAAGAAGGCGGTTTGGCTCCAATTAATACGGCGTCTTTACCGGATATTGTGTTTATGTTATTATTCTTTTTTATGGTGGCCACCGTAATGAGAGAGGATACACTAAAAATACAAAATTCTTTGCCCGTAGCCAATCAAATAGAAAAGCTAGAAAAAAAATATCCAATAGCCTACATATACATTGGAAAACCAAGTGCAAATTACAAACAATTTGGAACAGAGGCTAGAATACAGTTAAATGATAATTTTGCTGATGTAACAGACGTGCAGGCATTTATAGCGACTGAAAGAGCAGCTCTAAGAGAAGAGCTAGTTCCTAAATTAACAGTGTCCCTTAAAGTAGACAAAGATGCTAATATGGGAATTGTTGGAGATGTTAAACAAGAACTTAGAAAAACCAATGCATTGAAAATTAATTACACTACTGGTAGTGGAGATGCATTGACTAATATGAAATAAGCAATCTTAATTTGTTAAAAGTAAAAGGGCATTCTTGTAAAGAATGCCCTTTTTTTGGCTTTAAATCAAATTGTAAATTGTTATTTTCGTTATAGAATAAATTAGAATAATGAAAAAAAAATTATTTTTCATATCCGCTCTCTTTTTTGTATTGGGAGCCAGTGGGCAAGAAACTTTGAATAAAGATATTGATTCCCTTTATAGGGAAGATCAGTTTTATGTTGGGGTTACTTATAACCTACTTGAAAACCTTCCTAATGATATGTCTCAAACGGGATTTTCATTAGGTTTCCATTTAGGTTTCATCAGGGATATACCAATTAATAAAAGAAGAAATATAGCAATTGGTTTAGGACTAGGATATTCTGCTAATTCCTTCAATCAAAATCTACTTATTAATAAAGATGACCTTGGAGCTATAACCTATAACATTCTAGAAGGAGGAAGTACCTATTCAAAAAATAAATTCTCCAGTCATTTTATAGAACTGCCTTTTGAGTTTAGATGGCGAACCTCAACACCTGAAAGTTATAATTTTTGGCGTATTTATACCGGTTTCAAAATAGGTTATATGCTAACCCATACCACTAAATATAAAGGAGATCTAGGGACCTTGAGGTTTACGGATATAGATTCGTTTAATAGTTTTCAATACGGATTGACTTTAAGTGCGGGGTATAATACATGGAACATACATTTATATTATGGTTTAAATCCCATTTTTTCTGATGATGCTGAACTTAATGGAAACAATTTGGATATAAATGTCTTTAAGCTTGGTTTAATATTTTATATATTATAGCTATTTATCATTCCCATAAAGGTGGGAATCTACTATAACCAATACCTTACCAATATAAGTTGTGGAATAGCCCCTATAAAAATGCCCATAATTAATTCTCCATAGGTATGTGCTTTTAGGTGTAATCTGGAGGTCGCTATAGCCCCAATAATAATAACAATTAAGGCTAAAAAACCATTTATGTTAATGCTAAAATGAATGCTTAGAGCTACAAAAAACATAAACACACCAGAGACAGCCATCATATGAATACTAGCTTTAAATCTTGCTATTACTAATATTAAACATACCATTGTGGAAAACAAAATGCCGACAAAAAAATAATAGAGCTCTATAATTTGGGTAGGTGTTAAAATACGTTGTATAACAAGAAGAATTACAATGCAATTCAGTACAAGCGGCAATATACGTTCATTAGTGTTTTTTAAATGAATTGATTTTACTTTCCCTAAGGTTTTTAATAAAAAATAAAGAAGGATTGGTAATGCAACAGTAAGAATTATTAAAGAAATTAATTTTGCTTGTTTTATTTCTGGTGGAATAAATCTTGAAGACACCTCAAAATAGAATAGAACCCCAAAAACAGGCATTAGTAAAGGATGAAAAATGTATGATATACTTTTTAAAAAACGATCCATCATATTTTTTTGCGTAATCTTGCCACAGGAATATCAAGTTGTTCTCTATATTTCGCAACAGTACGTCTTGCAATGGGATAGCCTTTTTCCTTTAAAATTTTAGCGAGCTTTTCATCAGTTAAAGGTTTTTTCTTGTTTTCTTCTTCAATTACAGTTTCAAGAATTTTCTTTATTTCCCTTGTTGAAACATCTTCACCTTGATCATTTTTCATGGATTCTGAAAAGAATTCCTTAATCAATTTTGTTCCGTAAGGGGTATCCACATATTTACTATTTGCAACTCGAGATACTGTTGAAACATCCATGGAGATTTCATCAGCAATATCCTTTAAGATCATGGGTTTTAAGTTACGCTCATCACCGGTTAAAAAATAGTCTCTTTGGTAATTCATAATAGAACTCATGGTTACAAATAATGTTTGCTGGCGTTGTTTAATGGCTTCTATAAACCATTTAGCAGCATCTAATTTTTGTTTTATGAAAACAACGGCATCTTTTTGCGATTTGGATTTATCCTTTGCTTCCTTGTAGCCATTTAGCATATTGTTGTATTCCCTAGATACGTGAAGCTCTGGGGCATTTCTACCATTAAGTGTCAATTCCAATTCGCCATCAACAATTTTAATGGCAAAATCAGGAACTACGTGCTCTACTATTCTATTGTTTCCTGCGTATGAACCACCTGGTTTTGGATTCAGATGTTCAATTTCTGAAATGGCATCTTTCAATTGAATCTCAGAAACATCAAATTTCTGAAGTAATTTTT
>TARA_R110002033_G_scaffold55_15_pt1 | contig 12518 bp, 12 predicted proteins | sample TARA_R110002033 | Tara Oceans TARA_R110002033 (sample SAMEA4397051) | marine metagenome | biome: Polar Biome; feature: [SRF] surface water layer (ENVO:00010504); material: water (ENVO:00002006), including particulate matter (ENVO:01000060) such as... | depth 5 m
CTTTGTTAATAATATTGTAAAGGATTAAATTAAAAAGTCTTTCACTCGTTTAATGTTGCTTTTAGAAATGGGAACTTCAACATTATTATTAAGCATAAGTTTAGGAGAATTAGATAAATTCACTTCTTTTATCATTTGCATATTAACAATAGCTTTTCTGTGGACTCTTAAAAAACTAGTATTTAGCTTGTTTTCTAAAGCTTTTAAAGTGCTTCTCATGGTGTAGTTGGTATTGTTGATAGTGTGTACTTTAACACAATAATCATCTGCTTCAATCCACAATATATTTTCAATAGGAATAATTTTTCGTTTGTTCCCAATTTTAATGTTTAAAATGGGCGTTTTATCATCATTATTTTGTTTTAACTTATTATAAAGGTGTGTATTGTTTTTCTTTAAATCAATTAATTCTTGAACTTCAATTTGTAATTGTTCATTGTTGAAATATAAATGCATTATAAAGGCAATAGCAATATACCCTAATGTATACACTGGAGCTTTTTGAAAAGCATAAAAGGGGATGTATTCGTTAACTAAATTGTTAACTTTAAAACTACCTTGAGAAATGATAATTTGAATACATGAAATAAATATTATATTTAATAAAACTAAGCCTAAAATAACAGCAGTACCTTTTAAAAAATCAGAAGATGTTATTTTATTTTTGAATGATGTTTTATTGATATACCAAATTAAAACAACAGAAAAAGCAATCCATACAACCCAACTTATGGTTTGACCTTTTAAGAGGTCGAAAAAACCAATGCCATTACCAATATTATAACGTTTAACATAATAAAGTTGTTGAAGCGTTTCAAAAACTATAGCTAAAACTAAGATGAATACAATGATAATAACGACTTGCTTTAGTTTAGAAATTTTTGATAGTAGCTTAAACACGATGAATCAGTTTTTGCGATTTTGTTTTTTTGAGATAGATGCTTTGTATGTTTTGGTAGAATCTTGAATCAAACTATTAAGTTCTTTTAATTCTTCTGTTGTTAACTCTCTATATGTTCCAAGTGGCATATCGAGCTCGATATTCATAATTCGAATACGTTTAAGTGTCTCAACTTCATAATTTAAATACTCACACATACGGCGTATTTGTCGGTTTAAGCCTTGTGTTAAAATTATTTTAAATTCGTAAGTGCTTATTTTTTCTACTATACATTTTTTTGTGGTTCGGTTTAAGTCCGCTAACGGAATGCCTTCAGACATCCGTTCAATGAAGGTTTGAGAGATAGGTTTATCAACTTTTACAAGATATTCTTTTTCGTGATTATTACTAGCACGAAGAATTTTATTGACAATGTCACCATCATCTGTAAGAAGAATTAAGCCTTCACTGGGTTTGTCCAACCTTCCAATAGGGAAAATACGTTTTGGGTAGTTAATAAAATCAATAATATTATCTTTTTCAACAGAGGTATCGGTAGTGCAAACAATACCAACAGGTTTGTTAAACGCCAAATAAACAAACGATTCTTTAGTATTTTCTATTGGTTTTCCATCTACAGCAACACGGTCGTTTGGAGTTATTTTGGTTCCCATTTCTGGTACTTCGCCATTAATAGTAACACGGCCTGCTTCAATAAGTTTGTCCGCTTCTCTACGAGAACAGTAACCAACTTCACTTAAATATTTATTAATTCGTTTTAAAGGTTGTTCCATAGCGCAAAGATAAGAAGTTTAATTATCAATAAACTCCGAAACATGTAATGTCACACTTTTATGATTAAGAGAATGCCCCAGCCCTTTTGTGGTGATAAGTTGACTGTTTTTATAATTATTTTTAATGAGAAGCGCATCGTTGTAGGGAATAATCTTATCGTCTTCATCATGAATAATCAGGCCTTCTGCATCAATTTTTTTAATGTATCTTGCGGTTGAAAAGGATTCAGGTAATGCTCCAAAGCGTTCTAGAATAATCTTATTAATTTGTTTTATAACGCGTTGATTATAACTTAACATGTTGGTATAACTTTTGAAAACACCTGTAAATTCTGAGGGCGCACCAAGAAGCACTAATTTTTTTAAATGTTGTAGTTGGTATTTGTGTTGAAAAAAACAGCAGCCATACCACCAACAGAATGCCCAATAATAATATCTGGTTTAAAATGTTGAGCAGCTATATTGATGAATTCTGAATACAAAATAGCATTGAAATGCGCACTTCCGGAGTTACCATGCGCTGGCGCATCTAAACAAATAATAGTATAATTTTTCTTTTTTAGGTGCTTTGCAAGAGGTTTCCATCTGCCCGAATTACTTTCCCAGCCATGGGCCAATAATATAGTTTTTTGGGTTCCGGGCCACTTGTATGTCATTATTTCAAAGTCCTCATAATAAAGCGTTTTCTTGACCGAAGTTTTTAGAAATTCAGCTTGTGTTTTAGTTATTTGACCTTTTCTGGGTTTTGAAAATAACAATAAAGCTTTATCGGCGGCATAGTTTTTTGAAATATAACTTAAGCCATTAATTGATAGGCCTACAAGTTTTACAAAAATAGAAGCCATTAATCTTCTCTATTAACTTTGTCTATCGAAAAAGCAGGTTTACAAATCGCTAAATATTCGCAAGGTTCTGTAAATGGATTGGAATATTGAACTCTGGTGTTTTTCTCAATTTTAATAGATTGACCTGCTTCTAAGACGATGGTTTCATCTTCAATAATAAATTGTTTTTTACCTTTTATAATGAATGTGAATTCTTCAAATTCTGGTGTTTGAAAAGGTTCGCTCCAGCCTGCAGGTGCAATCATATGAGCAATGCTTATTTTAGAATTTCCATCTGAAGCTAAACCAAAATGTTCTTTGATGACTTTGCCATCTGTTGTTGGCACTATAAAAGGATTATTTTGAATAGTGTATTTTTTCATTTGTGTTTCTTATTATTTTTTTAGAGGTTTTCTTTTAATCATACCTCCTTTTAAATCTTTTACTGTGCCCATAATGATAAAGGCATTTTTGTCTATTTTATCTATTTCAGTTTGTAGTTTTGCAAGCTCCAGACGTGTAACCACGGTGTAGATAATATCTTTATCATAACTTTCTTTATGTTTTCCAAATCCTCCTTTTCCAGCGTAAATAGTGCAAGCGCGTTGTAACTTTTCAATAAGCATAGTTCGGATTGCTTTATGCTCATTTGAAACAATGGTAACACCCACATATTCCTCAACACCATCTACTACAAAGTCTACTGTTTTTGCTGCCGCTAGATAAGTAAGAATGGCGTAAAGGGCTGTCTCAACAGATAGAATATAGGCGCCGAAAGAAAAGATAATGATATTGATAATTAATAAAACATCCCCAATAGTTAACGATAATTTTCTGCTTAAAAAAATAGCCAGTACTTCGGTGCCATCAATGACACTGCCACCTCGCATCGACATTCCAATTCCTAATCCTAAGAAGAAACCACCAAATACAGCGATAAGTAATTTGTCTTCTGTAATAATGGGGTACTCAACAAAATGCACAACTATAGCCAAAAGTGTAATGGCGATGACGCTTTTAATGGCGAATTTAAAATTAATAGTTTTAGAAGCCAGAATCAAAAAAGGAAGGTTTACTAATATCAATAGTATGCTTAAATCAAGTGTTGTAATATTTCCTAAAAGTAGCGAGATACCTGTAGCACCACCATCAATAAACTTATTGGGTAATAAAAAGCCTTTTAAACCAAAACCTGCTGAAAAAACACCAATAATTATAAAAATATAGTCTTGGATAGCATGCGATAATTCTACCTGAAGATTTTTTACAATAGGTTTAATTTCTTTGTCACTTACACTTTTCGAACCCTTTTTTGCCCGGAGTTTTTTACGAGCAACATCAATTAATATTTTTGAAAAAATTGGATTCATTGTGTTTTGTGATTACTTAGTTTTGCTCCAATTCAAGAAAAAATACTTGATTTTAGCATTATCTGGAATATGTGTTGCTTCAATAGATAAACTCCTGTCAAAGCGCATATTGGCAGGCAATTCTTCCTTATCAATGGTGAATGAAGCATTTATTTCATTCACCGAAACAACAATGGTATTTATTAAATTATCAATTCGTGATATTTTATAATTTTTAGAAATGTCTTTAAATGTGCTTTCTGCAGAAACGTTTTTGTCAGTTTTAAAGCGAGGATCAAAAACTCTTACACTTTGAATATATGAGGTGGAATCAGACGAGTTACGTGGACTTATGCTTAATAATTTTTTGCCTCCTTTTTCAAAAACATCAATATCATTAATCAGTCCTGTAAATTGATTCCCATTATAATTTACTATGGAGTCGTTTGCATAAATAGTTTTAAGATCTTTTACCTGTGTTGAATCTGTAAGCAATCCAATATGTTGTTTACCTATTTGAAAAGGATCTTGTTCTTGTTTGCAACTTGAAACAATACATAAAATAAGACTAAAAAATAAAAATGATTTGTTCATATGGGACTTAAAATTAATTGATTAATGAATTATTTTTTTAAAACTTTGGTTAAAATGCCAAAAACGCTTCTTATAAAAGTAGCACTGGTTAGGACTTTAACAACAGGATTCATGGCGGTACTTCGTCTTCTTGAACTTGTTGTTGTTCTTTGTTTTGATTCTGCTTTCTTAAGCGCTTCTTTTTCCTGTCTTGCTTTTTCTTTGGCTTCTTCAGCTTCAGCTTTTTCTATCTTTTCATTCAGCATTTCATAAGCACTTTCTCGGTCAATAGTTTCATTGTACTTTTTAACTAGTTTTGACTTTGAAAGTAAACTGCTTAATTCGGTATCTGTTAAAACATCCATTCTACTCATTGGAGCGCGCATCATGGTCGCGGCTAATGGAGTAGGGCGCCCTTTTTCATCAAGAGCAGAAACCAGCGCTTCACCAATTCCAAGCGATGTAAGTACTTCGGTAGTGTCGTAATACTCAGAGTCTGGATAGTTTTGTGCCGTCAATTTAATAGCTTTTCTATCGTTGGCTGTAAAGGCTCTTAGCGCATGTTGAATTTTTAAACCTAATTGTCCTAAAATAGCTTCAGGAACATCGGTTGGGTTTTGCGTTACAAAATAGAGGCCAACGCCTTTACTTCGTATTAATTTTACAATACTTTCAATTTGACTAAGTAATGCTTTAGAGGCTTCATTAAAAATTAAATGCGCTTCGTCTATAAAGATAATTAATTCTGGTCGGTCGCTATCACCTTGTTCAGGAAATGTAGAATAAATTTCTGCCAACAAACTCAACATAAACGTAGAAAATAACTTGGGTCTATCTTGAATATCAGTCAGCCTCATAATATTAATATAGCCACGACCTTCGTCATTAATTCTCAACAAATCATCAACCTCAAACGAAGTTTCTCCAAAAAATAAATCGGCACCTTGTTGTTCAAGTTCTATGATTTTTCTTAAAATAGCACCTGTAGAAGCGGTAGAAATCCTGCCATACGCGTCGTCAAATTCTTCTTTACCTTCTTGTGTTGCGTATTGTAAAATCTTTTTAAAATCTTTTAAATCTAGAATAGGCATTTTGTTGTTGTCGCAATACTGAAAAATAACAGCAACAACGCCAGCTTGCGTTTCAGATAAATCTAAAATTCTTGAAAGAAGTACAGGTCCAAATTCACTAACAGTTGCTCTTAAACGAACCCCATCTTGCTCCGATAAAGTTAAAATCTCTACAGGAAACGATTTAGCTTCAAAGGGTAAACCAATCTTTTCCATTCGTTCATCAATTTTTGGATGACCAGGACTTGGTTGCGCCAAACCACTTAAATCACCTTTAATGTCCATAAGTAAAACAGGAATTCCTTTGTCACTTAAATTTTCTGCTAATACTTGCAATGATTTCGTTTTCCCTGTACCCGTAGCACCGGCAATTAAACCGTGACGATTTAAAGTTTTTAAAGGGATTTTTACATGAGCTCCCGTAATGGTTTCACCGTCTAACATGGCTGCACCAACAGGAATAAAATCACCTTTGGTGGTATTGCCATCGTTTATATATTTTAAAAACGCTTCTTTATTACTCATTCTTGATAATTTTGCATAAAAATAACTATTCCTATTTAATTCATACAAACAACGTAAATAAAACTATCAACATTTAGTAAGCAAAATAGTATCTTTGCACACTTATGCAAAAAGAGATTCAAAATTTAGTTGATAAAGGCGAGATGCTGCCTTTAATGGAGGAGTTTTATACCATTCAAGGAGAGGGATTTCACAAAGGAACAGCTGCGTATTTTATTAGAGTTGGTGGCTGCGATGTGGGTTGCCATTGGTGTGATGTTAAAGAAAGCTGGAATGCCAATTTGCATCCGCCAACAAGTGCTGTTAAAATTGTTGAAAATGCTAAAAAATATAGTGATACGATTGTAATTACCGGAGGTGAACCATTAACTTGGGATATGACATTTTTAACCTCGAAGTTAAAAGCTGAAGGTTTACAAGTTCATATAGAAACATCTGGAGCTTATAAATTAACAGGAACCTGGGATTGGATTTGTTTGTCGCCTAAAAAATTAAAATTACCGACTCCTGAAGTTTATGAAAAAGCACATGAATTAAAGGTAATTATTTACAATAAAGATGATTTTCGCTTTGCTGAAGAACAAGCTGCTAAGGTGAATAAAAATTGCATTTTATACATGCAACCAGAATGGAGTAAACGCGATAAAGTGATTCCAGAGATTGTGGATTACGTGATGAAAAACCCTAAATGGAAAGTATCGCTTCAAACACATAAATATTTAAATATTCCGTAATAGAAAAGCCTTGAAAATCAGGGCTTTTCTATATCATACTTTTTTTTACTTACTGATAGGTACGGCAACTCTGGTCGTTCCCCAACCCAAATACATAGCGTTGTCATCAAAAGTGATGGAAAATGCTTCAAGTGGTTCCTTACTTGATGTAACTGGAGCCTTTACTCTAAGCACATCATTGGCTTCATTATAAGAATAAGCACCCCAAACATTAATATCTTTACTAAAAATAATCGTCCATTCTTTCTCTCCAGGAATTGTAAATAATGAATATTCCCCTGCTTTAAGCTCTTTTCCAGCAAACTTCATGTCTTTATAAAGCACGATATCGGCTGCTTCGTTAGCACCTGTTCTCCATACTTTACCGTTTGGCGCCAATGTTGACAAATCTCTTCCTTTAAGTTGTGGTCGGCTGTAAACCACTTTTATTGATTTATCGGACACTTTGCTGCTACTTGGATACGCACTTGCATCCATGGGGCTTTTGTCTAATCCTTTAAATTCTTGTGCTTTGGCATTTAAGGACAAAAGCATAATAAATACAAAGACTAGTGTTGAATAACGCGTAAACTTTTTCATAAGATTTTTGTTTTTAAGTTTTAAATTTTTTAAAGTTAAGCTGAAAGACTCTTAAAGTTTTTATAAAAGTTTTAGATAAATGTTAAATTTTATAACTAGTTATATCATAAAATAAAAAATGCTTTAGAATAACTAAAGCATTTTTGCAATTGTATTTGTATATAGATTTTATTTATTAATAATCTTTACATTCATTTCTTCTACTTTTTTGTCTGAAAGCAATGATGGTGCTCCAAATAATAAATCGTCACTTGTACCTGTTTTAGGGAATGCCATAACCTCACGTATCGATGCTTTTTTCTCTAAAACCATCATTAATCTATCAACACCCCAAGCGATTCCACCATGAGGTGGTGCTCCATAATGAAAGGCTTTATGCATAGTGCCAACGCTTTTTAGCATCTCTTCTTTGTTGTAGCCCATGTTTCTGTAGGTAGCTTCTAAAATTTCAGGTTTGTGCGCACGCACAGAACCGCCACCAATTTCGTAGCCATTCAAAATTAAATCGTATTGTTGCGCGATAATACTACCAATTTCGTCTTCTTTACCGTTCATGTGTTTTTCGATATCATAAACAGCAGGCATTGAAAAGGGGTTGTGAGTAAACGTCCATCTGCCTTCATCTGTTTTTTCAAACATTGGGAAATCTACCACCCAAGCTGGTCTTAATTCCTTAGGATTTATGAGTCGTAACATGCTTCCTAACTCTTGTCTAACAGCATCTAATGCTTTGTTAGCGGTAGCATAATCGGCAGCTGAGAAGAACACAATATCTCCAACTTGCGCATTGGTAGTTTTAATAATACCAGCAGCAATATCTTCACCTAAAAACTTAATAATAGGCGATTGTAAATCAGTTTCGTTTACTATAATGTATGCCAGACCACCTAAACCATGTTGTTGTGCAATTCCGGTTAGTTTCTCAATTTGCCCTTTGGATAACCGTTTGTTTCCTTGTTCTTTGGCAGAAACTTTAATGCATTTTACGATACCACCTTCTTCAATAGGTTTACTAAACACTTGGAATGTGGTGTCTTTTACAATATCTGTAATGTCTTGAAGTTTTAAGCCAAATCGTAAATCGGGTCTGTCGCAGCCATAGCTATCCATCGCCTCTTTATAGGTAATGACTTCAAACGGACGTAAAATCCATTTGTTACCATATATTTTTTCAACAATTTTATTGAACATGTTTGTGTTCAAATCCATTATTTGCTGCATGCTAGCATAGGCCATTTCCAAATCTAATTGCGTAAATTCTGGTTGGCGATCACCTCGAGAATCTTCGTCTCTAAAGCAACGTGCAATCTGGAAATACTTTTCGTAACCACTTACCATCAATATTTGTTTAAATTGCTGAGGAGCTTGTGGTAAGGTGTAAAAAGCGCCTGCCTGTTTTCTTGATGGTACAATAAATTCTCTTGCTCCTTCATCGGTTCCAGCACTTAAAATAGGGGTTTCAATTTCCAAGAAATTTTGTTCATCTAAAATATCACGAAGTAACTTAATAACTTTATGACGGTTTACAATAACACGACGCACACCATCATTTCTATGATCTAAATATTTATACTGAAAACGGGTGTTTTCGTTTGTTTTTGTAGCGCGTTTAATTTCAAAAGGTAAGGTTCTCGATAGGTTTAGAATATCTAATTCGTAAGCCTCTAATTCTATTTTTCCGGTGCGCAACGCTGGATTATAATCGTCTTCTTTTCGTTGAACAATGGTTCCGCTAACCGTGATAACAGATTCTGGTTTTAATTTTACCAATTCATCTAAATTAGGAAATGATTCTCTGCTTAAACGTACTTGAAATTTTTCGGCACTAGAATCGCGCAAGTCAATAAAAATAAGTTCTCCGTGATCTCTTACACTCGCTACCCAACCTGCAAACGTTACGTTTTCAGAAATAATACTAGCATCTGTGATATCGGTAATTAAATGCGTTCTGTATTCCTCTTTGATGATGATAGGAATTTGTGGTAACACTTCTTCCTTTTGTTTGGTCGTTGGTTGTTGGTTATTGGTTATTGGTTGCTGGTTATTCGAAGTTTGTGAAGAACTTTGAACTTTGAACTCTGAACTTTGCAACTGACTTAAAATACCTTCACGAATTACCTTTCCAGAAGCGCCTTTACCAATTATAGCTATCACTTTTCCAACTAAAACACCTGCTTTTCCTTGGTTTCCCGCTTTAATATCGTTCGCAATCGTTTCGTTTTCTGAAATTACTTTTGCTATCGCATCAAAAATAGTTTCTTCTGAAATTGTGTTTTCTTTAAAATAGCTATTATAATCGAAGGTTCTGTCTTTTAGATACGATGTAATCGCGTTTTGAACTAAAACCGATGTTATCTTTTCATCTTTAAAGAGTTGAAAAATTTCAATGAGGTGCTCAATTCTATGAATATCAGCATATTCATCAGCACCAATATTATTCACCAATGTTTTAGCGACAAAAGATGGGTCTTTTAATACGTTGTTTATAGCGATAAACGTGCTAGAACGTAATGAATCGGCCGTAAAGAATTTAGCATCTTGAGGCAATACACCACCTTTTATTAAGATAGACTCAACAGCAAAAGGTAGTGAGCTAATATCGACATGAATAGAATCTACAACCTCTTTAATAGACACGAAAGGTAAATCTGGCTCCGATATAAAACGGTAATCGGCTTCAAACTCCTTTTTACGCATTGTTTTGGTTTGCTTTAAATCGGCATCCCAAAGTACGGTAGTTTGTTCTGGTCTAAACTCTTTATGTTCTATGTAGTAATTTAATTGTTTTTCTACTTCCTCTTTTAAAGCGTCTACCATAAACTTGAAAGAGTTCAAGTTTTTAATTTCGGTACGCGGATTTAAATTGTAGCTATGTTTTTTGCGTAAAGACACAGAAACATCCGATTTAAACTCGCCCTTTTCAAGATTCGCTTCACTTATTTTTAAATTCTGAACAATACGTTGAATATATTGTGCGTAAGTTGATGCGTCTTCAATATGGCGAATACATGGTTCGGTTACAATTTCAATAAGAGGAACACCAGCTTTATTAAAATCTATTAACGAAATGTTTTTTTCGTGCACTAATTTTGCAGCATCCTCTTCTATGTGAACCTGAGTTAAATTTACGGTAAACTGACTTCCATCATTTCTGAAACATGAGACTTGTCCGTCGGGAATAACCGGATTATGAAACTGCGTAATTTGTATGTTTTTCGGGTTGTCTGGGTATTCGTAGTGTTTTCTATCCCACGAAATTACTTCGTTTTCAAACGATGATTTTACAGCCTTTCCAAAATAAATAGCCTTAGTGATAGCTTCTTTATTTATCGCAGGCAACACACCCATTTGCCCAGTACATACCGAACAAATATTATGGTTTGGCGTATCTATTTCTTGGTTTGGACAAGAACAAAAGAGTTTCGTTTTTGTGTTTAGTCGAACGTGTGTTTCTAGTCCGATAACCAGTTCTAAATCGTTTGCTTTTAAAGCGGCGTCTAATTGTTCAAGTTCCATTATATCGTATCTTTTAAGAAGTTAGCAAACTTCAAAACGAGTTCGTCATTATGTTTTGCGGCTGTAATTTGTAAGCCAGTTTCTGTGCCTTGTGGTATGGTTAATGTTGGTAATTGACCTAAACTAAAACCAACGGTATAAGCATCGCTTAAATACATCGCGTGCGGATCTTTTAAACTGCTACCAATTTTTGGAGGTGTGTTTGGTGTTACTGGCGAAACGATAATATCGACTTCTTTAAAATCGTTTTCGAAATTTGCAGAAATGGAATCTCTTAAGGCTAAACCTTTTAAATAGATTTCATCTGAAAAACCTTGAGATAACACTTGGTTTCCACCAACAATCCGACGTTTTGTTTCTTCTGAAAAATTTTCAGAACGTGTGATGGCGTAGGATTCTTTTAGGTTTTTATTATCAATTCGGTTACCGTAGTTCGAGCCGTCTAAACGCGATAAGTTAGAGGCTGTTTCTGCCATTGCCAACGTATAATAGGTAGAAACTAAGATATCAGATTTAAAGAAATCAAGTTCTTTAACTTTGATGCCTTTGGCTTTAATCTTTTCAATAGACGCTAAAAAATCAGCTTTAATTTTAGAATCTATCGCTTCACTTTCAATAAAACTTTTAAAATATCCAACAGATTTAATATCAGTTGAATTTAAAATGCTTTCTTCTGAAATAGCTTCTGAAACATAAGATGTTTGGTCTTTGGCATCTTTTCCACTCATCACATTTAATACAATGCGAATATCTTCAACCGATTTTGCTATAGGCCCCACACAGTCTGTAGACGAGGCGTAAGCCATTAATCCGTAACGTGAAATACGTCCGTAGGTTGGTTTTAATCCGTAAACGTGATTATAGCCAGCAGGCTGTCTAACAGAACCTCCCGTATCTCCACCAATAGAAAATACGGTATAGTCTTTCGCTACATTAACCGCAGAACCTCCACTGGAACCACCGCCAACTAAATCTGGATTTAAGACGTTTTTTACAGCGCCAAAAATGGTGTTTTCGCTAGACGAGCCGTGACCAAAACTATCGCAGTTTTCTTTTACAATAGGAATCGCCCCAGCATCCAATAATTTTTGAATAGCTGTAGCCGTATATGCAGCTTTGTAGTTTTTTAATAAATTCGAGCTCGCAGTCGTAAATGTACCTTGAACCATATACACATCTTTAATACCAAAAGGAATGCCTTCTAACAACCCAATAGGTTCGTTGTTGGCAATCTTCGCATCAACCTTCGCAGCTAAATTCAGAGCTAAGTTATCGAGCAGATTATTAACGGTATTATGTGTATTCTGTTTTAATAAATTTAATTTTTCCTGCACTAAGTTTGTACACGAAAATTCTTTATTCACCAGTTGCTGATGAATTTTATGTATTTGAGAATCCATAATCTACACTTCAATTACTTTAGAGACTACCAAATAGCCATTTTTCTCTTTTGGAAAGTTTTCAACGATAATTTGTTTTTCAATAGCAGAACTTTCAATGACCACATCGTCTCTCAAATTATCTAATGACACGCAATTATTATGATTGTTATTTAAAGAATTATTATTTGTTGCATTCGCATTTTTAATCACATCAAATAATTTGTTCACAGCCTCGCTGGGTTCTGCTCCTTTAATACTCGACAATATGTCGACTGTCATAATTTTACTCATC
>TARA_R110002033_G_scaffold45606_2_pt1 | contig 12509 bp, 10 predicted proteins | sample TARA_R110002033 | Tara Oceans TARA_R110002033 (sample SAMEA4397051) | marine metagenome | biome: Polar Biome; feature: [SRF] surface water layer (ENVO:00010504); material: water (ENVO:00002006), including particulate matter (ENVO:01000060) such as... | depth 5 m
CAAATTATTCTATAGGTTTACCTATCAAATTAAAATCTAAATGTTTTTTAACTAAGTCGGCATTTTTAACTTTTACTACAATCTCATCTCCAAGTTGATAAACTATACCATTATTTTTACCAACCATAGCGTATTGGTCCTGATCGAATGCATAGTGATCGTCTTTCATATCGCGTACACTTACCATACCTTCACATTTATTGGCAATAATTTCTACGTAAATTCCCCAATCGGTTACACCAGAAATAACACCCACAAATTCCTCATCTTTATGATCTTGCATAAATTTAATTTGCATGTATTTTATAGAATCCCGTTCTGCTCTAGTGGCTAAACCTTCCATGTTGCTGGAATGGTTACATTTTTCTTCGTAGGCTTCTTCATTAGCTGATTTTCCACCATCCAAATACTGTTGTAATAAACGGTGCGCCATAACATCAGGATAACGACGAATGGGTGATGTAAAGTGACTGTAATAATCAAACGCTAAACCGTAATGCCCAATATTGTGTGTGGTATATTCGGCTTTACTCATGCTTCTAATCGTTAATGTATCAACTAAATTTTGCTCTTTCTTTCCATTAACCTCTTTTAATAAATTATTAAGTGAAGCTGATGTGGTTTTTCTATCTTTAAAATTAAGTTTATAACCAAATTTAGATACAATACCTTGTAAATTAGCTAGTTTACTGTCGTCTGGCTCGTCATGTACACGATATACAAAGGTTTTTTTAGGATCTTTTTTACCAACAAATTCTGATACTTTTCGGTTTGCCAATAGCATAAACTCCTCTATCAACTTATTGGCATCCTTACTGGTTTTAAAAAATACACCAACCGGGTTTGCTTGCTCATCTAAATCGAATTTTACTTCTACTTTATCAAAAGAAATAGCACCCGAACTCATACGTTTTCTGCGCATTTTTTTTGCAAGTTCGTCCATTTTTAAGATTGCTTGAGCTATTTCTGGGCTTGTTTGGTATTCTTTATCTGTTAATGAAACTTCCGATGGAATGGTCGTATTGATTGATGAGATTCCTGCCTTCGCAGGAATGACAATACCAATATTATTTTCAATAATGGCTTGTGCTTCTTCATAAGCATATCGTGCATCGCTATAAGTAACCGTTCTTCCAAACCATTCGTTTTTTATTTCACATTTATCATTCATTTGAAAGACAGCCGAAAACGTTAATTTCTCTTCATGCGGACGAAGTGAACACGCATTGTTTGATAACACCTCTGGAAGCATGGGTACAACCCTATCAACCAAATAAACGGAAGTTGCACGCTCATAAGCTTCATCGTCTAAAATGGTGCCTTCTTGCAAATAATGTGATACATCAGCAATATGGATTCCTATTTCATATAAACCATTATCCAATACTTTAAAGGATAAGGCATCATCAAAATCTTTAGCATCCTTAGGGTCTATGGTAAAGGTTAAATCTTTACGCATATCCCTACGTTTTGCTATTTCAGATGCTGTGATGGATGTATCTATATGGTTTGCAAATTCTTCAACTTCATAAGGAAATTCCATTGGTAAACCATATTCTGCAAGTATAGCATGAATTTCGGTATTATGATCGCCAGGTTTACCTAAAACCTTAATCACTTTACCGTTAGGTGAATCGGCTTTTTCTGGCCAATCTTCTAAGGATACTAAAACTTTATCACCGTCCTCAGCTTTATTAATTTTGTTAATTGGCACAAAAATATCAGTGTACATTTTGTTGCTATCTACAACTACGAATGCAAAATTCTTTTTCTCATGAATTTGAATCACACCAACATATTCGCTTTTTTCACGTTTAATAATATTGGTAATTTCGCCTTCTAATTTTCCACGTTTTCTACGTTTGTAAACATAAAATTCTACTTCATCACCGTGTAATGCTTTGTTTATATTGTTTGATGCTATAAATACATCATCATCAAAATCATCAGAAATAATATAACCATTGCCCTTTGCAGCTAAATCTAGTTTTCCTGTGTGGTATTCCGTATTAACAACTGCTTTAAATTTACCGCGTTCTACTTGTATAATCTCTTGTTGAGCAGCAAGTTTTGCCAAGGTTTTAATGATTTTATTTCTACTACTAGCATCGTTAACACCAAGTTTGGCGGCTATTTGTTTGTAGTTAAAAGTTTCGTTTCTGTCTTTTTTTAAAATACTTAAGATGGTATTTGTAAGGTTGGAAATCCCTTTGTTTCTGGACTTCCCTTTTTTATTTCTTGTCATGTATTAATTGTAATCATATTTATTTCCTAATCCCGATAAGCTATCGGGAGGAAATTTGTGTTATTAAATAGCTTTAATTAGGCGAAGAATAAGCTATTATTTTTTACAAAGCTACGATATTAATATTAAATGATGTTTTATTCATGTTAAATTGAAGTTATCCACATTATATATTATATAATTATTTTCTTTTATAAATTTAAAAAATAAATGGTGCTTATTATAGCTTGTGAATAGCGGTATAACTTTATTAGGTTTTATTTTGATGGTTACAAATAAACTATTTATTAGATATAAGTTAACATGTTATATAGTACGTAATAGGTTCATTTTTAATGTGCTTATTTTTTATATTAACAGTTGTTTACAACCTATGTTAACAGCTAATATTTAATAAGTATTTTAAAAATTGATGTTGGTATCTGTAAATTTCAGTCTGATAACATTACTAAAGAAAATGACTTAAATATTTGGTAAAGTGCTGTGGGTTTTTGATTGGAAAAATAAATGGATATTCAATATTTTTCTTTTAGAAAACAATAAACACTTATTAACAAGTTGCTAAAGCTAATGATAGGAGTAATGAACAATTTGAAAGTTTGGTGAAAGATTACATTATAAACTCCCAATAGTTTTGATTATGAATAACTTGTGTATTTTTTGGATGATACTTGTTTGTAAATGATTTTGTAAAAATCACTTTTTTATTAGGATTGTATTTTATTTCATAAACATCAATATCTTGATTTTTAATTTCTAAGTAATCAATTTCTGCTTGTTGTGTATTTCTCCAAAAATAAGTATCACAAAAATCATCATTGTAAGCTAATTTCTTTTTTCGTTCACTTATAATAAAATTTTCCCATATCGCTCCAACATCATCACGAAACTCAATGGGTTTGAAATTTTTGATAATTCGGTTGCGCAAACCCAAATCCCAAAAATATACCTTTCTGCCTTTTTTTAGTTCGTTATCTTGGTTTCTGCTAAATGCATTAAGACTGAAAATGATAAAATTTTTTTCTAAAATATCAATGTATTTTTCAACAGTTAATCTATTGATACCTAAATCATTCCCTAAAGACGAATAGTTAATTTCACTACCAATCCTAAAAGCAAGCATTTGGACCAAGCGTTGTAAGGTTGCAGATTTTTTGATGCCTTCCAAGTTTAAAATATCTTTATATAAAAAAGCATCGACTAAATCGTTGAGTATTTTTTCTTCTTTTCCAGGATTGTAAACTACTTCAGGATAATAACCATAAATTAAACGATGGGGCATTAATCTTGATTCTTCAATAAAATTGGTATGTGTTACCATTTCGGAAAACGTTATTGGATATAGTTGCAATTCCTCTTTTCTGCCAACCATGGATTCCTTGGTTTTATCTGCCAATTCAAAAGCACTACTACCAGAAGCAATAACTTGGATTTCCGGAAAATTATCAACCATACGTTTAATGAGTAGGCCAATGTTATGGATCATTTGCGCTTCATCTATTATTAATATTTGATGTGTGCCAACAATAGCTTTTAACCTGTCTGAAGTTATGTTTTCAAGTAAGATTTGAATATCTGGTTCATCACCATTTAACCATACAAAGGATTGATTCTTAACGATACTTTTAATCAATGAGGTTTTCCCCACTTGTCTAGCACCAAAAATAAGAATGGCTTTTCCTTTAAAAAGTAGGTTTATTAGTTCTTGGTGCAGCTGTCTTTTAATCATGATATTGAAATATTAACTATACAAATATATAATAAAATGATATTGAAATATTAAAAAATTATAATAAAATGATATTATAATATTAAAAAACTATAATATTCTAAAGATGCTATCAATACTATGATGCTATTTCTAACTGGGTTATTGAATGCTATTTTAACTAAAATTTCTTATTTATTTACTACCTTTATACTTTTATAATAATACAATAAAATCATGACAATTTCCATAGGGAACGATCACGCCGGAACCGATTATAAATTAGCTATTGTAAAACATCTTGAAGCTAAAGGGTATACCGTAAATAATTACGGAACTAATACGAATGATAGTGTTGATTATGCTGATTTTGTACATCCTGTTGCCAAAGATGTTGAAGAAAATAAAGCAGCATACGGTATTTTAATTTGTGGTAGTGGTAATGGTGTGGCTATGACGGCTAATAAACACCAAAAAATACGCGCTGGTTTATGTTGGAATAAAGAAATAGCACATTTAGCTAGAAGTCATAACAACGCCAATATTTTATGCATTCCTGCACGATTTACGGCTATCCACCAAGCTATTGAAATGGTTGATGTATTTTTAAATACCGATTTTGAAGGCGGCAGACACCAAACACGTATAGATAAAATTCCGTTATCTTGTTAATACCAAATTAAACACATAATAACACACATAAATAGTTTCTTTTTAGCTGTAATTTCGTTAAAAATAGAAACCGTAATTAAGACTATGCTTTATATTTTTATCTTATTCTAACTAAAAATAATTCAATTTCTTTATGTATTATTTTATATTTAAATTGGTATAATGAGTCATAATCATAATCATTCACATGCCCATCCTGATTTTAAAGGACGAAATCTTTTTATAACTATTTTACTTAATATAGGTATTACTGTAGCCCAAGTAATAGGAGGTATCCTTTCAGGTAGTTTAGCACTTTTAAGTGATGCGCTTCATAATTTTAGTGATGTCATTTCACTTGTAGTAAGTTACATAGCAAATAAATTATCAAAAAAACAAGCTTCAATTCATCGTACGTTTGGTTACAAACGTGCCGAAATTTTAGCAGCTTTTATTAACGCCGCTACTTTAATAATAGTAGCTGTTTTACTGATTATTGAAGCTATTGAGCGTTTTCAGAACCCACAAGAAATAGAATCTAATTTGGTTATTTGGTTATCTGTAATAGCTATTTTAGGCAATGGTTTTAGTGTCCTTTTATTAAAAAAAGATTCTGAGACCAATATGAACTTAAAGAGCGCGTATATTCATTTATTAACCGATATGATGGCAAGTGTAGCTGTTTTAATAGGCGGATTATTAATGAAGTATTATGAAGTATTTTGGGTAGATAGTGTGTTAACCTTTGCTATTGCTTTATATTTAATTTGGATGGGTTTTGATTTATTGAAAAATTCTACAAAAGTGCTTATGCTTTTTACACCAAACACTATTCCCATAAAAAAAATAGTAGATGAAATAAATGCGTTTGAAAGTATAAAAAATGTACATCATGTTCATGTTTGGCAATTAAACGAAGCCGAAATTCATTTGGAAGCCCATATTGATTTTAACAAGGATATTACTTTATCAGAATTTGATGTGGTTTTACATAAAATTGAAGATTTAGTTTTTGATAAATACGATATCAACCACGTGAATATTCAACCCGAATTCGGAAAAGATGATGCTAAAGATGTGATTGTTCAGGATTAAAAAATTCCTGCGAAGGCAGGAATCTGTGTTTATAAGTTGATTTGTTTATTCGTTTTGATTAAAGATGATAGAAACCCAAGTAAAAAAATTTTCAGAATTAAAATTGGAAGAGTTATATAGAATTTTACAATTACGTAGCGAAGTTTTTGTAGTTGAACAAGATTGTGTGTACCAGGATTTAGATGGCAAAGATGAAAAAGCGCTACATGTTTTGGGTTTTAAAAACGATAAAATAATTGCTTATACCCGCATATTTAAACCAGGTTTATATTTTGTAGAAGCTAGCATAGGTAGAGTGGTAGTTGCTAAAAATGAACGTGATTATAAATATGGTCACGACATTATGAACGCTTCAATAGAAGCTGTAAAGGATTATTTTAATACTTCCGAAATAAAAATTTCAGCACAATGTTATTTAAATACATTCTACACCAATTTAGGTTTTAAAAAAGTAGGCGAGGAGTATCTTGAAGATGGAATTCCACATATAGCCATGATAAAAGAATAAATAAAATATCCTAAAAAAAAGGTTTCGACTGCGCTCAACCGGACACTATATTATCGTTTTAAAGCAAAATGTCCCCTAACGACTTCACCAGAATTTAAAATAATACGAAACCAATAATCACCAGTGGGCATTAATTGGCCGTTATAGGTACCGTTCCAACCTTCGGAATCGGGATTTAAATATTTTAAAAGCTTACCATATTTATTAAAAACAGAAACACTTTTTACAGAATTATTGTTGTCTAAAACGTTCCAAAAATCGTGTCTACCATCATTATTGGGCGTAAAATATCTTGGAGCGTAATACTGCTTATCAGATATTAATACATTAAAACTAGACTCATTGTTATAGCAAGCGGTTTCATTATAAATGTATATGGTTTGAGATGTTGAAATAACATCCCCTGAATTTAATGCTATTCCATTAGCTCCTGATTCTGTAAAATAACTACCATTATTTATAATAGGTAACGTATAACTACTACCAATAAAATCGTTTAAAGAATCAATAGGAACGAAATCTTTACAACCATCAGGTGTGTTCGCATAGTTAAAAAAAGAAAGCGGTTCCCAGATAGAGTGATCGCCGTTTATATTATCAACAACAACACAGTTTAAGTTAGCATTAGAACTAAAATCCATTAAAGCGATATTGTTATTATTTCCATTTTTAACATTCAAACGACATAAGTTATTGTTACTGCAATTTAAGTTTGTTAGCGACCTATTTTCAGAAAGATCTAATTCGGTTAATTGGTTTTCGAAACAAAACAACGTATTTAAAAGGTTGTTATTACTAGTATTCAAACTGCTGATTTGGTTTTGTTCACATGATAAATATGATAAGTTGGTGTTTTGGCTAACATCTAAATTAAACAATAAATTATCCCCACATTGAAACCTATTTAAAGTCGTGTTATTGGTAACATCTAGAGCTGTGATTTGATTTTGTTCGCATACAAAAACATTTAAACCTGTATTATTTGAGGAATCTAAACGGGTTAAGTTATTGTTAGAGCAGACTAAGGAAATTAGGTTTGTATTTTGAGTTACATTTAGGTTTGATAATTGATTATTATAACACCAAAAAATCTTTAAATTAATAAGCGGTGTTGTATTTAAAGTTACTAACTGATTATCAAAAACATAGAGCTCAACCAAATTAATATTTAGGGAAACGTTTAAATTAGTTAATGCATTTTCGGAACAATTAAGAATAGTTAAAGCTATAAAATCTTCAATACCTGTTAAGTCCGTTATGTTTTCTCCAGAGACATTTAAGGTTGTAATGGTGTTTATGTTTGCTGTTGCTACCAGTCCGTTAATAGGCCCAGTATCATAACCCAAATCAATTAAGGCTTGTTCAAAATTAGCATCAGGAATAGCTGTGTTTTGTGATGCACCAATAAAAGGTATCAGTAAAAAAGAGAGACGATATAATAGTTTTTTAAAGTGCAAACACATTAAGTTTAATGAATAGCAAATATTGAAAAACGAAACTTAATTAGCGCCAACATAAGTAATTACAATTTCAACCCGACGATCTAATTGAGGATCGCCACCAAGTGGAAATTTTCTTCGCATTCCTAAATGACGCATCCGTTTTTTATCAACCCCTTTTTTTGCAAAATAATCGTAAACATACTTAGCACGCGCCTCAGATAAATTGCGCTTTTTGGTCTTTCTATCTACGGCATCTCTACTAAATTGGGTACAACACACATGCCCTTGAATGGTAAAATAAATATCATCGCGTTCTACAAGAATTTTAGCAATAGCTTCTAGCACTTTTTTTGAGCCGGGAGTTACTGTACTATAGCCTGTTTTAAATAAAATATTTTCGAAAATTATCTTATCGCCAACTTGTAAGTCGCCTTTTAGTTTTTCTTGTGGTGTTTCTTTTTTAGCTTCGACAATAGCCTCTTCCTTTTTTTCTTCTTCGGTTTTAGGGGGTTTAGGTTTTACTATTATTTCAACTTTTCTATTTAACCCCCTTATTTTTAAAATATTTTTTTCATTTACAATTTTAAGTAGAATTTCACCTTTACCATCAACGTTCGTAATTAAATCCTCGCTTATTTCATTGTTAGCAAAAATAGCTTTTATTGCATCGGCTCTTTGTTGGGAAAGCTTTAGGTTGTATGAATTGGCGCCAACATCGTCACAAAAACCATATATTGAAATAGATTCAATATCAACATCTGTTAATTTAGAAATAAAAAGAAGTAATCTATTTTCTTCAGTTGAAGGCACTTCATATTTATCCGTATCAAAATAAACCACTTGTGTTAATTCATCTTGAGAAAAAATAACACCAATATTTAATAAAAATAATACAGATAAAATTAATTTATTCATAGCTGGGGTAATTGAATACGTTTATAAAGATACCAATTTTGCAGAATTACCGCATCAATACGGGAGGTTTTGGGATTAATTACGACTAAAATAGGTTCAAAAACCGATAATTATCTTAAATAATCAAAATATACCGACGAATTACCTAGTATTTCTGTAGCTTTTTTTATTCTGGCATCGTGTATTTTATAGTACTCATAAAGCCCTTTCCTATAGGCATAACGCTTTACAATTTCCTCGGTTAAAGATTCCAATAAAAAGCCTTTATTCTCATCAATAACCTCAGATTTGGATTGTTCTAAATTTGAAATCAATGTATTAAAATCAGTTTCAATATTATCATTTAAGTTTTCTAGGGTTGCTGTTTTAAAAGCATCATAAAGCGCTTTTTCGGTATCGGTTTTAAATGAAAAATTATTGGTTTTTAAATAGGATTTAAAATCCTTGAAATCGCTTTCCGTTAACTCAAAACCGTTTACATCATCCACATCATGATTGTAATAATAATTGGTAGCATAATTAAAAACAAGATCGTCGTTTAAAATAGCATTTGTTATGGGCGATTTTTTGTAAGATCCAATAATTACATCGGGCAACACGCCACCACCGTCAAAAACCTGACGTCCGTTTTTGGTTTTATACGCATTGTAGTTTTCTTGTTTAACACGCACTGCTTCGCCATCGTCGTTTCTATTCCAATAATCTAAAGCTTGAATAGATCTACCTGAAGGTGTGTAATAACGCGAAATGGTAATTTTAACCTGTGTTCCGTAAGTCAATTGTTTTGGGCGTTGTACCAAGCCTTTGCCAAAGCTTCTGGAACCCACAACAACGGCACGGTCTAAATCTTGTAAAGCACCAGAAACAATCTCACTTGCCGATGCGCTACTACCATCAATTAAAACCACTAAAGGTATTTCAGTATCAATAGGTTCACTTTGTGTGTAATAGGTTTTGTTGTATTTTTTAACTTTAGATTTTGTGGTAACAACCAATTGCCCTTTTGGCACAAATAAATTCACAATTTTAATCGCCTCGTTAAGTAAACCTCCTGGGTTTCCTCGTAAATCGAGTATAATACGTTCTGCGCCTTGGGCTTTTAAATCACGCAGCGCATAGTTAGTTTCAGCAGATGCTTTATTGTTAAATCGGCTTAAAACAATATAACCTGTTTTATCATTTACTAGAGAAAAATGAGGCACTGCATTAATTTCAACTTCAGCGCGTTTTATGGTAGCTGTTTTTGTTTTTCCTTGGCGTTTATAAGTCACTTCAACCGATGAATCTGGAGTGCCTTTAAGTAAATCGCCAGCACCATCTTTATACGTTTCAACAACAATATTGCCTACTTTAATAATTTCATCACCTGCTTTTAAACCGGCATTGTCTGCAGGATAATCTTTGTACGGTTCAACGATAAGTAGTTTGTCTTTAAAGGTTTTCACGCGTGCACCAATACCCGTATAATCACCTGTATTATTAATTCTGGCAGCTTCCACATCCTGCTCGTTCATAAAATTGGTATAAGGATCCAAATCGGTCAACATACTTTTAATGGCTGTATCCATTAAATGGCCCGGGTTAGTTTCATCAACATAATTCATGTTGAGCTCCTTAAACAAGGTAGTAAAGATTTCTATTTGCTTAGCAATTTCAAAAAAATCGTTTTTAAATGCTGTTGTGGTTAAAAAAATAACTGCTGCTAATACAGGAATTAGTATTTTCTTTTTTAAGAAAGATGTTTTCATGGGGTAAATTTTTAAGAAACCTTATTCAAAAATTTTTCAAACAATTGGTTCATTCGGGTTTCAACTTGTGTAAATGTGGGTTTGTTTGTGCCAATGTACAAAATCATAAACGCATATTGTGTTGTAATGTTGTTAAAATAACTGGCTTTATTAAGTCGGTAAGCTTCTCTTAACAAACGTTTTATACGATTTCTATCAACTGCGTTTTTAAAATTTCGCTTACTTACGGAAACGCCTGTTTTTGCAGGAACATGATCTTCAAAAGATGTTTGAAGATACACCAAACGCAACGGAAAAGCAGAAACCGATTGCCCTTCTGTAAACAGTTGGTCTATTAGTTTTTTGCTTTTTAACTTTTCTTTTTTGTTGTAAGTGAATTTCAAGTGTTTTTCCTTTAAAAACCAAAGGCAGCTATGCAATATACATTTTGTTGTGCTCTCGTTTTTTTAATTATTAGTTTTCATTTTTAGTGTGATCTCTCCAATATTATAGGCATAGACCGAAGCAGGAAGATATGTAAATTTCAACCCTTTTATTTCTTTCATTCCAATTTGATCAATTGAAGTGACAACAGCAGATACAAGTTTGTTCGCATCACAAAATTTAATTAAACTTTTTAATTCTTGTGGTTTATCAAAATATCGGTTGCTCCATTTAATTTCTACTCCCCAAACGGGTTTATAATTTTTGTCATCTACTAAAACCAAATCTACTTCCCCTTCTTTTCTTCCGTCTTTCCACCTGGCATATGTTAAATCTAATTGCTCTCTATGCATCCATTGCGAAAGAATTGCTGTTTCCACCATGTTTCCCATTTCTTGGTCAGTTTCAATTATCGGGGAAAATAAAGCAGTACGAAGTGATGGATTGGTAAGGTATACTTTGAAACTTGTTATTCTTTTTAATCTTTTAGCATTGACTCCGACCTTATTTAATACCTTAATTAAGAATGCTGCCTCCAAATATTCTAGATACCTTTTTAATGTATCCTTTTGAATTCCACTTTCCCTAGACATGGTTTCATAGGAGAATTCATTTCCAGTATTATAAGCTATGTATGTAAAAAACCTATTTAACTCTTGAACATCTTTGATTCCATAAAGGCTTGGCAAATCCCTAAGTAGAACTTTGTCTACAATATCGTTTTTTACATATCTACCCATATCACCTTGTATTCTTTCAGATAATACAACCTCTGGGTAGCCGCCAAAATTTAAATAATGGATAAATTCCTTATTTAGTGCTTTTGTATCATGAGTTAGACAATACGGTATGTCCTTGTCTCCATATTGAATATCGCCTTCAAAAATTAAATGGTCCAATTTTTTCAAATGGATATATTCTTGAAATGTTAACGGAGGTAATAAGAAATCAGTAAATCTTCCAGCGCCGCTTTCCGTACTGTGCCATTTCAAAGCCGCGGCTGCTGAGCCAGAAACAACGAATTTAGTTTCAGGGTAGGAGTCCACTAATACTTTTAAATGTCTTTCCCAATCTTTCAAATATTGTATTTCATCAAAAAAGACATAACAACCATTAAGGTTTTCAAGGTTCAAGGATTCTTTGCAAAGCGTTAATATATCCTCCAGACTTAAATTGACATAAATCGGGTTGTCAATTCCAATAAAGAATAGTTTATGAGGATTTGTTCCTTGTTTCAGTAAGTTTTCAATGCAATGAAATAACATTACTGTTTTGCCAACCCTTCGAGGCCCCATCAGAACTAAAGCTCTTTTAATGCTCCTTTCAAGTACAAATGGATAAAATAGGTCAAAATACAACCGCTTAGACATGGAGCTATATGTGTTCGGGACCTCTTTGGTGATCCACCATGGATTTTCATAACGAAGACGTTCAATAATTTTTTCTGTCGGAATAAGGTTTAGCATTGCTGTTTTTTATCTTAACATAGCAAATATAAGTAAAATAAATAGGTTTAAAACTATCTATTATTACAAATAATACAAGTTTAAGGTTGTAATCGGAGATAGAAACTGTTAATTCGACAATCGAACTTCATATTCAATGAAGCACAACGACTCGGCTATGAGTAGTTGCGTGGTTTAGCACTTAACTTTGCAAGTACGCACCAAACTGGAAATCCGCAAGGATTTTCAGAAGTATGCGAGAACAAGCAATTACTTATAGCCATTGTTGAACTAATCCTCGTACCTCGGAAGCTCTTTCGATTACTTAC
>TARA_R110002033_G_scaffold87033_11_pt1 | contig 12500 bp, 11 predicted proteins | sample TARA_R110002033 | Tara Oceans TARA_R110002033 (sample SAMEA4397051) | marine metagenome | biome: Polar Biome; feature: [SRF] surface water layer (ENVO:00010504); material: water (ENVO:00002006), including particulate matter (ENVO:01000060) such as... | depth 5 m
GGCGAGCATGGACTTCCCGGACCCCGGAGGGCCGCAAAAGAGGAGGTTGTGGCCCCCCGCAGCGGCAATTTCGAGGACGCGTTTGGCCCCTTCCTGACCCTTTACGTCGCGCAGGTCAGGCCCTGCAGGCGGCTCGGCCAGCACGCCCGCAGCCGGCGCGCCGATGACGGCGCGGCCCGTGAAATGATTGATCAGGGCGATAAGGGAGGGCGCGGCGAGCACGCTGCCGCCGGCCCACGCCGCCTCCCCGCCGCAGGGGGCCGGGCAGATCAGTTTCAGATCCAGCGCCTCGGCCGCCATGGCGGCGGGCAGCACGCCCAGCGTCTCGCCGAGGCGCCCGTCGAGCGAGAGTTCACCGATTGCCGCGTGGCCTTCGAGCATGTCGGGCGGGATGACGCCCATGATGGCCAGTATGGAAAGCGCGATGGCGAGATCGTAATGGCTGCCCTCCTTGGGCAGGTCTGCCGGGGCGAGATTCACGATGACGCGCTTGGGCGGCATGGCGAGGCCGAGCGCGGCCAGCGCCGCACGCACCCGCTCGCGGCTCTCGGTCACCGCCTTGTCGCCAAGGCCGACAATGTTGAAGGCGGGCTGGCCGCCGGTGAGCTGCACCTGCACATCGACAGGCTGCGCCTCAACGCCCTCGAACGCGAATGTCGTAATGCGGCAAACCATATGCGCCTTTCCCCGTCAGCGGGAAAAGCGTTAACACACGTTAACGAACAAAGGAAGAACGAATTGGCCGGATTTTAAGATTCCGCAAACCCCTGCCCTTGCCGGTGGCGAGGGCTCGTGGTCCTAAGGCCCATGAAGAATGTTGTGCTGATCAATGGCCACCAGCCGTTTCCCACCTCGCCCGGAAAACTGAACGCGTCGCTCTGTGAGATCGCAAAAACCACTTTCGAAGCGCGCGGCAAGAACGTGCGCCTTGTGCGGACAGCGCAAGCCTGGGACCTGGAAACCGAAATCGAAAACCAGCTTTGGGCGGACCTTATTCTCCTCCAGTTCCCGCTGAACTCGATGGGCGCGCCCTGGTCTCTGAAACGCTATCTCGATGAGGTGTACACGGCCGGCATGGATGGGCGGCTGGCGCGCGGCGATGGCCGCACCCGGTCGGATCCGCGCCGCAAGTATGGCAGCGGCGGCCTGATGCAGGGCCGGTCCTATATGCTGTCGGTCACGCTGAATGCGCCGCAGGCCGCTTTCGCTGATCCGGCGCAGACCCTGTTTGCGGGGCGGACGCTCGACGATCTTCTTGCCCCGCTCCACATCAACTTTGCCTTCTTCGGGCTTGAGGCGCATCCGACCTTTGCCGCCCATGACGTGAGCAAGGCGCCCGATGCGGAGGGCCATTTCGCGGCATTCAGGGATCACCTGAGCGAGGTGATGGCGGAGGCGGAGGACTGAGGGAAGAACAAGGTCGCGACGTAGGTTGCATTAAGGCCAAAGGCCGCAATGCACTTTTGATGCGGCCGACACGGCGCATTGCGCTACACTTATTGCGCCCTACAGCGATGCGAAGCATCGCTCTGCTTCAAAAGTTGGGGTGCTGATCGACTCCGCGAAAAGAATCACCTCTAAATAGATGGCCCCCACTACTCTGGCAGGAGTCGCGGGGGCATGTGTTCAACCGCTGGAGCGATTGGTCGTAATCACATGCCCAAGATAGAGATTCGGGTGTTTCGGTCAACTGTCTCCAAACAACGGAGGCAGGCATGTCGAATAAGACTCCATTACGATCCAAACTGAATATCAGCAACAACACCTTCATCAACGTAGGGACCGCGGCCCAGATTGATGGAGAAGCGGACATAGACTACTTGAATAATAAACACGCCGACACGGAAAATGGATTGGTGGTATCAAACCCAGCCAAAGTAGCGAGCGAGCATGAAGGCTCCAACCGTCCCAAAAACTGGGGCCAAACCACGATAGGCCAGATTTTATTTGGGTTGATTGTACTTCTCATCGGGACGGGGATTTTGGCGGTGCTCGGCCTGCCTTTTTAGGTTCATCCTTACGCCCCTTTTTCATTTCCTCATGCGGCTTTGCATCTTTCTCCATAAGCAATTTGCGGGTTTCGTTGAACTTATCGTCTTTGGAGTCTGTCATGTCAGGTGATTTTCAAACGGTCCTCAAGAGCCTCAACTCAAATATTGCGAGAGAGATCGAAGAATTGCTGCTGATGAAGCAAGATCTTGACCGTGCGATTAAGTGCGTAGAGGCTTGGGCGGACATTTTCGATAAAAATGATAACAGTGACCGACATGAAGTCATAACAAGCAGCCTGTTTAGAAATTGCATTATAACCTTTATGGCCTGCTTTGATACGGCGACACCTCACAATCTGAATTCGACCGAAGTGTACTCAGGGATAGAGGGTGGAGCCGAGTATTTTCGTTGGCTCAAAGATATGCGCGACACTTGGATTGCGCACCGCAGCGGCCCGATGCGACAGGCGGCTGTAGGCGCCATCATAAAGCCGGGCACGGGAGACATTGAAGGCATGGGATATCTTTACAGCATTGAAGGCATTGGTAATGTTGGCGTGGATAAAGACCTGAGAAGATTCATAAAATTTGCTTCGGATTTCGTGGAGCGGAAAATCTCTCACAAAATGGAAGCGCACAAGCGAGAATTTACTGCACTTCACGCAAACCAACGCGAACGTCTTCCCGAAGCGCGAATTGTTACTCCGACCGAAGATCAGAAAAGGATGGGGCGCCGAAAGTTCCGGAACATAAGTCAGCACAAGGCATAAAGCCCCCCCCTCCTTTAAACTATCTCGTCCTTAGAGACGAGAGTTTGAATAATGCGAGTGTTTGAGACCTCAATCACAGAAAGATAGATTGGGTCGGATAATGACCTGTCTTCTCGAAGCACAGGAATATTATACTCTCCATAAAGCATATAAATCGGAATTTTATCCTACTACATTGCCCAGCATCTATAATTCTCAATAGCACCCAAAGCCGGGCAGGGCCCTGCCCTTCCGGTTTTTGCTTTGCTTGCAAGGTCCTTGCGGATGGGCGGCGGGGCCGCCTGGGCAAGGCTGATAGTTCAATTATTATTGGATAGTGTTGCGCCCTGCCGTGCACAGCTGGCCGCCGTCCCATCCGCGTGGGGCAGGCAAGTGCCCCGGACCTGCCGCCGGGGAGGAAATCCGGCGACGGATGAGACTATACGCGCATTGTGGCGGGGGCGGAGAGACGCGGGCGCTTTTGCCGAAGGCGCTGCAGGGTGCGGCGCGGACTGTGTGGGAGAGGCGGCTTCAGACTTCGGTGAGATTGACCGTATGCCCCGTGATCGCTTCGACGGCGGCGTCGAGCACATCGAGCCCCGCGCCGGGCTTGGGCGCGCGCTCTGACAGGACACGGCGCCAGGCGCGGGCCCCGGGCTGGCCATTGAAGAGGCCCAGCATGTGGCGCGTCATGGCATGAAGACCGGTGCCGCGTTCGAGCTGGTCGGCCATATAGGGCATATAGGCGATGATCGCGTCATGGGCCGAGACAATCGGGGCGCCTGCCCAGCCGAAAGCTGCGTCGACCTCGCCCAGCAAAGACGGGTTCTGGTAGGCCGCACGGCCGAGCATGACGCCGTCGAAGACTTTCAGGTGGGTGCGGCACTCCTCGATCGTCGTGATGCCGCCATTCAGCGTGATGGAAAGGTGCGGACGCTCGGCTTTGAGGTCTGCGACGAGACCATAGTCGAGCGGGGGGATGTCGCGGTTTTCCTTGGGGCTGAGGCCTTTCAGCCAGGCCTTGCGGGCATGGACGGTGAAATGCGTGCAGCCGGCGGCGGCGACCGTGTCGATGAAGGTAAAGAGGGTTTCGCGGGCGGGCATGTCGTCAATGGCGATGCGGCATTTGACGGTGATGGGCAGGTCTGGCTCCGCCTCAGCCATGGCGGCGACACATTCGGCGACGAGGTCAGGCTCGGCCATGAGGCAGGCGCCGAAGCTGCCGGACTGGACGCGCGACGAGGGACAGCCGCAATTGAGGTTGATTTCCTCATAGCCCCAGCTTGCGCCGATCTTGGTGGCTTGCGCGAGTTTCACGGGGTCGGATCCGCCCAGCTGGAGCGCGGTCGGGTGGCAGGCCGGGTCCTCGCGCAGCAGGCGGTCGGGGTCGCCATGGATGACGGCGTCGGCGGTGACCATTTCGCTGTAGAGCAGCGCGCTTTTCGTCAGGCAGCGATGGAAGGCGCGGCAATGCGCGTCGGTCCAGTCCATCATAGGGGCAACAGAAAATCTATAGGCTTGATTTATTTGCATTTTTTCAGTAGTTTCAAAGGGCTAAAACAAGAACGTGTGCACTTTTTTGGACCAATTTGCACACGCTTGTACCGGTTTTGATCTGTCTGTGCACACGGAGCGCACACGAAATGGCGACGATTGTAAAACTTCCCTCCGGAAGCTGGCGGGCCCAGGTGCGGCGAAACGGGCGGTATGTCTCGAAGAGCTTCAAGCGTCGCCGCGACGCTGACGGATGGGCTGTGGATATGGAGCGCCGTATCGACCGCGGCGAAAGTGTCTCCAAAGCCCGTCCCAAACATCTCAACACACTTTCTGATCTCGTCGATCTCCACATCGCGGACATGCACGAATCCCGCAAGCCTTTGCGCCGATCCAAGTCATACTCGCTCACCAAGCTGAAACTCGATATCGGCCACATGCGCATCGATCAGATTGACCGCGAAACCGTTGTCGAATTTGGACGTCAGCGATCTCACGAAGGCGCCGGGCCTCCAACCATCGCGATGGACATATCCTATCTGAAGACGATCCTGCTGCATGCCAAAGCTGTGCACGGCGTCCATACACCGGTCGAGGAAATCAACCTCGCGCGCGTTGCGCTCAATAGGCTCGGCCTGATCGGAAAAAGCAGGGAACGGGACCGCCGACCTTCGCAAGAAGAGCTCGATGACTTGTTCGAGTTCTTCGACGCTAACGAGCGATATCGTGCTCCGATGAGCCGGATCGTGCGCTTCGCAATTGCGACGGCCATGCGCCAATCAGAAATCTGCTCAATCCAGTGGGATGATGTCGATATGAGGCGGCGCATCGTTACGGTCCGTGATCGGAAGGACCCCAGACAAAAAGATGGCAATCATCAGAAAGTGCCGCTTGTAGATCTCACGGGCTATGACGCCTGGGAGCTCATCAACGAACAACGCCGGACCAGCGACAGCACCGGCCGCGTATTCCCCCACAACCCACGCTCAATCGGAACCGCCTTCAGACGCGCATGCACCGACCTCGATATCGAGGACCTGCACTTCCACGACCTACGCCACGAAGGCACAAGCAGGCTCTTCGAGGCAGGGTTGAAAATTCAGGAAGTTGCCTTGGTGACGGGCCACAAAGACTGGAAGATGCTCAAGCGATATACGCACCTTAGTGCGGATTCAATTGTGGCTCTTGCCTTGGCCAATACGCGATAGTGAACCCCATTTCGAGCGTCGAATACTGCATCCTGCAAAAGTCTGCGAATTCAAACCTCGACACGTTCTAACGTCGAACGTCTCCGACAAACGCAAATAGCGAGCTGGCGGATAAAGTTCGGCGCGAGTGACGCGCCGCTATCCATCCTGGAAGTCCTTTTAATTCAATCCGTTAGCGGATCAACATTCTGATTCTGGTCCCCGGTTTGGCCCGGATTTGGTCCACAATCACTTTACCCAGGTTAGGCGCGTGATTCCCGCGCCCAACCTTGAATAAATCGAACCCGCCGTGGGGTCAATCGCAGGCGCAGGAATAGAAGCATCGGTATCCGCCGATCAACATCGTCGCCTTCCTGTTGGGGCGCCTGGACCGCTCATAGGTAAATTCACATGGATCGGCGCCGCGATCCTTTCACTTGTGGCCAGAAATCAGACCTGCCCGCAAGTCAGGCCAAGCGGAAGGGTCAGGTTTCATACGACTGACAAAGACTCTGTGCTAGGACGCTAACGAAGTTCGATAGTGAAGGGACGATTCCGTGAGCGAGACTTTTGAACGCGAATTCGAGGACAGACCGGTCAACCCGCGTGCGGGACGCGCTGACGGGATCGGCGACATCATCGCACGGCGATACTCCCGGCGCGACGCATTCAGGCTGCTGGGCGGGGCGGCGGCAGGCACAGGTCTCGCCAGCCTTTTGTCCTCCTGCGCCACAACTACCACGGCGCAGCTGCCCGCGCTGACCGAACCCCCTCGCGGCGTCGATACGACCCACCATGTTGCAGGCGGCCTGGCTGATCGCGTTCTCATCCGCTGGGGCGATCCGCTGTTTACGGGCGTGAGCGCGTTCGACCCCGCGGCGCAGAGCGTCGCCGACCAGGAGCAGCGCTTCGGCTATAATTGCGATTTTCTCGGTCTGGTACCGCTCCCGGCTGCCGCCGATGGGACCGAACGCGCCCTCCTCTGCGTTAATCACGAATATACGATCGCCGACCTGATGTTTCCTGGTAAGGCGGGCCGGGAGGCGACGGCGGAAGAATGCGCCATCGAACAGGCCGCTCATGGCGGTTCCATCGTCGAAATCGAAAAGCGCAATGGCGCCTGGCAGTATGTGCAGGGCTCGCGCTTTAATCGCCGCATAACCGCGCGCACGCCTGGCATCGAGGTCACAGGCCCGGCGGCCGGCCATCCCCGGCTGGCCACTTCGGCCGATCCGGCAGGCCGCCATGTGGTCGGCACACTGAACAATTGCGCGGGCGGGATCACGCCTTGGGGCACCTACTTGCTCGCCGAGGAGAATTTCAATGGCTATTTCATGGGCGCCCATGACGGGCCGGAAGCGGAGAACCACAAACGCTATGGCGTGCCGGGCGGCTGGTATCCATGGGGGCTCCACGAAGCGCGCTTTGACGTCTCGAAGGAGCCCAACGAGCCCAACCGCTTCGGCTGGATCTTGGAGGTCGATCCGCTGGACCCGGACTCGAAGCCGAAAAAACGAACCGCCCTTGGCCGCTTCAAGCATGAGGGCAGCGAGTCGATCGTCGCGCCTGACGGCCGCGTCGTCGTCTATATGGGTGACGATCAGCGCTTCGACTATGTCTACAAGTTCGTTACCGCCGGACGCTTCAACTCAACCGAACGCGCCGCGAACATGGACTTGCTGGACGAAGGCACGCTCTACGTTGCACGGTTCGAGGCCGATGGCAGTGTGTTCTGGATGCCGATGTTGCAAGGCGAAGGCCCGCTGACGCCGGAGAACGGCTTTGCCAGCCAGGCCGACGTACTGATCGAGACGCGCCGCGCGGCCGACCTTCTGGGCGCCACGCCGATGGACCGGCCCGAGGATGTTGAACCCGACCCGCGCACCGGCAAGGTCTACGTCATGCTGACCAACAATACCGCGCGCAAGGCCGACCAGACCGATCCGACGAATCCGCGCGGGCCCAATCCGTTCGGCCATGTCATCGAGATCACCGAGCCCCAGGGCGACTTTGCATCCACACGTTCGCGCTGGGATCTCCTGGTGCGCTGTGGCGATCCGGCCGACTCGGCCGCAGGCGCTGTCTGGGGACCGGACACCAGCGAGAGCGGCTGGTTCGGATCGCCGGACAATTGCGCCATCGATTCAGCGGGCGGTCTTTTTGTGTCAACCGATGGCGACGAGCGGCTAAACAAGTGCGCCAATGGTATCTGGCGCGTTGAGACCGAAGGGTTGGAGCGCGGGCGTTCGACCATGATCTTTCGTTCGCCGACAGGCGCCGAAGTCTGCGGGCCGCGCCTCAGCACCGATGAACGGACTTTTTTTCTCGCCGTGCAGCACCCGGGGCAGGATGGCGAAGATTATCCCGGCCATGGCCGGCCCTCGACATTCGAGGATCCCTCGACCCGCTGGCCGGACTTCGAAGATGGAATGCCACCTCGGCCCTCCGTGATGGCGCTCTGGCGTCGAGACGGTCGTCGCTTCAGCGATACCTGACCGGCCTGGCTCGGTCGCGTATCAGTGGTTGACCCCGCTTCCGGTTGAAGTCACTATCGAATTTCGATAGTGACTTTTCTTGATCCACACGATGAAGGCTCCGGAACCCAAGATGACGAAAAAACTCAACCGAACCGCTGCGGCTGCGCTCTTGGGATCATTAACGCTCTTTGCGTGCACGGAACGCGATCAGGGTCCCCTCGGGAACGACCTGGCCGCGAATGACTGGCTCCTGTCTGCGGAGAATGAAACCGAACGCTTCGAGCGCCTGCAAAAGCAGATGCGGGGCTTCGATCAACCGATGTGGGAAGTCGGCGAGCGCTATGGCAGCCTCCATGCGGCGCTTCAAAGGGAGAACTACGATCTGGCCATCTATCACTGGGACAAGATCGCTACGACGATTGAAAATGGCATCGCCAAGCGGCCAGGCCGTAGCGACAGTGCGCGCGCACTGTTTTTGGATTCGGCTTTTCCCGAAGTCCGTGCTGGCCTGGAGCAGCGAAAGCCGGATGCGGCATGGCAGGCCTTCGACATCGCGCGCTCTGCCTGCATGTCCTGCCATCAGGCAGAGAAGGTTGAATACATGAATAATCAAGCGTTGTTTGAGCTTCCCATGCCTGCTGATCAACGTGAGTCTGGGGAATGAACCCCGCATCAGCGCCCGCAGCCCTGAAACGCGAACTCGGTGTATTCGGGGCAACGATGCTTGGCCTCGGATCGATTGTCGGCACGGGCGTTTTTGTCAGCATCGGGATTGCCGCAGGCGCAGCTGGTCCAGCTGTCATTTTGTCGATCGCACTCGCTGCGCTACTGGCCGCCTGCAATGCATTGTCCAGTGCGCAGCTCGCCGCCGCATATCCTGTGAGCGGCGGGGCTTATGAATACGGCTACCGCCTGCTTCGCCCGGAACTTGGCTTTACAGCTGGGTGGATGTTTCTGTGCGCGAAGTCGGCGTCGGCTGCGACGGCTGCGCTTGGTGTGGCTGGATATGGATTGCACCTGGCGGGTTTCGATGCCGGTGAGGCCCTCCGCTGGTCGGGTTTCATCATTGCTGCGGCAGTTACTGTGCTCGTACTGACAGGTTTGCGCCGTTCGAGCGCAGTCAACATTGTCGTCGTGTCCGTGACCGTGCTGGCGCTAGGCGCTTTCGCCTTCATAGGGTTATCCAGGCTCTCGGACCCGGCCGCTGCCGAAAAGTTCACCCCCTTCTTCCCTGAGGGGGGCACGATAACGGATGTGCTGTACGCAACCGCCTTGATGTTCGTGGCTTATACGGGATACGGCCGAATTGCGACGATGAGCGAGGAGGTTGTCGCACCTCGGCGAACGATCCCGAGAGCGATTGTTGCAACCCTTGTCGTAAGCGCCCTTCTCTACATGGCGGTTGCTGTGGCTGCGATCGGAGCCGTCGGCTCGGAAACGCTAAGCGGCGCAGCGGGCGGAGAAGCTACGCCGCTGGAGACTGCGGCCCGCGCGCTGCAGTTCCCGGGCCTTGCCGAGCTTGTGTCGATCGGCGCCGTGACAGCAATGCTCGGTGTACTCCTCAATCTTGTCCTTGGTTTGTCGCGAGTGGCGCTTGCGATGGGCAGGCGCAGCGACCTTCCACCCGCGTTGGGCCGGCTAACGCGGGCAAGCGAACCGCGCGCTGCGATCATCTTTGTGGGGCTGGCCGTTGCGGGAATAGCGTTGATAGGCGACGTAAAGACCACCTGGGGATTCTCTGCGTTCACCGTCCTGATCTACTATGCCGTCACCAACCTGGCGGCGCTCCGATTGCCGAAAGATCAGCGCCTTTACCCCTCCTTCATTGCATGGGCCGGCCTTTTCGGTTGTCTGTTGCTTGCCTTCTTCCTGCCACGGACAATCTGGGGTCCTGGGATTGGGCTGATACTCGGAGGTCTGATCTGGCAGTTTGCGGCCAAGCGTCTTTGGCCATCCAATAATTCTCAAGGAGATACTCGTTTATGAGAGCATTGTTTTCCAAAGACTGGTGGCTGTCCCCGGGCCGTAGCGACTGGTCGATCCTTGTGCGTCTCAGCCTCGCTGGAGTGTTCGTTCTGGAGGGCATTCAAAAGTTGATCTATCCTGAGATCCTGGGCGCTGGGCGGTTTGAACGTATCGGTATTCCCGCCCCAGAAATCATGGGCCCATTCGTTGGCTGGGTCGAGTTGATCTGCGGCGGACTCATCCTGGTCGGTCTCTTCAGCCGCCTGGCAGCCGTCCCGCTGATTATCACGATGCTGGTGGCAATCTTCACGACCAAAATCGCCATCCTTCTGGGAACAGAATTCATGGGGTTCAGCCTGCGAAATCTTGATCGGTACGGGTTCTGGAGCTTTTCGCATGAAACCCGAACGGATTGGGCCATGCTGCTTGGAGCCATTTACGTCATGCTCGCAGGCGGCGGCCGCTGGTCCGTCGATAAGCGGCTGTTTGGTGGGAGCCCATCAACTGCGTGAGTGTGATTACGGTTTGCCTCCTGCCTCGCTTTGCAGTTCAGCGAGATATTTCCGGACAACCACCAGCGCCCTTTTGCCCTTCGCCGTTGCTTTGTAGTAGCGCCGAACGGTCCGTCCCAGTCGCTCCGTGCGGGACTTGAGGTAGCCTTTCTGTTCCATCGCATGGAGCATCGGGTACAGCGTGCCGGGACTTATCTCGTAGCCATGATGCCGGAGTTCTTCGATCATCCATTGGCCATAGAGTTCGTCTTCCGCAGCGTGGTGCAGGATATGCACGCGGACGAAGCCCGACAAAAGATCGTGATAGTCCATGTCTGTTGAGCGCCTTGAAGCTAACGTCGAACGACCTACGACCGCATATCGCGAAACAGCATCGCAGACAAATGGGCAAGCAACAGCCGATCCAAGTGGCTTCGTCAGCATTTTCCGATTAACGATTTTTCGCCAAACCTGTACGGTATCCTCGCGAGGCGGCGACTGGCGTGCCACGATCCATGTGTTTACTCCAATAATTTCAATTACTTACCTGACTGAAATTCGCTTCTTGGTCCTCGGTCGGGCCTGATTTTGGTCTACAGCTTTGTGGACCATCAAGATTCGACGCAGAAACATCTATCTCCCTTTTTTTTTTTAGCACGAAGATGCCCTTTGCAGAATCCCGAATTCCAGAAATCAATTTCGACCGATCAAACGACAATGGTGCGGTCAACGAAGAGACGATGGGCAATCCGATTCGACCGTAAACATGTCCAATCTCTCGGTCGTCTTTTCAACCTGCAATCCCTTCGAAGATCGAGAACGACAAGAACGCCCAATTGCCCTATAAAGATGGAATAAAACGGGCCGGGCGCGGCTCGACGAAGATTACCTGCCGCTACAGTCGCGTCAGGTCGAGGAAACTTGTGCAGGCCACGCTCGCTATTGAGGAACAAGACCATGACAGAAAATCTGACACGCCGCCAAACAATTGCAGCGACACTCGGCATCGGCGTTGCGCTAAACAGTGCGGGCTGCGCCTCCGCTCAGACACCCACGCAGAGCCCTTTGCCTGCGACCGCGCTTTCTCCGCGACCGCTGGCCTTCGACCCCGCATCCGTGCCGGGCTTCTCAGAGCGCATCATTCGTAGCCACCATGAGAACAATTACGCTGGAGCTGTTCGGCGCATCGGGGCCATCCAGGCTGAACTGTCGACGCTCGATCTTGCGACCGCGCCCGGTTTCAAACTGAACGGGCTCAAGCGCGAAGAGCTTATGGCGGTCAATTCAATGATCCTGCACGAAATTCATTTCGCATCCTTCGGACCTGATGGCGTGTCCCCAGGTGGCCCGCTCGCCGCCCGGCTGGAGAACGATTTCGGGAGCCATACGGCCTGGCGCAAGGAATTTGTCGCCATGGGCAGGGCGCTTGGCGGCGGATCCGGATGGGTCGTACTAACTTGGTCTCCCCGGCTCGGCCGTCTGGTCAACCAGTGGGCAGCCGATCATTCCATGGGCGTGGCGGATGGCGTCGGTCTGATCGCGCTCGACATGTATGAGCACGCCTATCACATGGATTACGGCTCGAATGCCGGGGCCTATGTCGATGCCTTCATGAACGTCCTCGACTGGCGAAACGCGAATACAGCATTCGCAGCTGCCTTGTGACGTGACCCATGAAATGGCTCCGCATCTCCGCGATACTCCTCGTTGTCGCGACACTTGTCGGCTGTGTCATCGTCAGCAGCGTGCAACGCGAATTCATCTATCCCAACGCCGCTGAAGGCCCGATGGACCGGCCCCCGCCGGCCGGCGCCATTCAACACTGGCTGGACACTGCCGACGGCGCACGGGTCGAAAGTTGGCTCTTCCTGCCGCCGGGCGCGTCGGTTGAAACGCTCGTCCCGGCGGTCATCTTCTTTCATGGCAATTCCGACTATATCGAAACCAAGATCGAGTATGCCGAGTTCTACACATCGGAAGGCTTTGCTTGTCTGATGGTGGAATATCGCGGCTATCGCCGTTCGACCGGTGAACCAGGAGAGTCTGCTTTGCGTGCCGATGCCGTCGCGTTCTATGACTGGATCGCAGCGCGCCCTGAGATCGACCGATCCCGGATCGCGGTGCACGGCCATTCTCTCGGCGCCGC
>TARA_R110002033_G_scaffold2_9_pt1 | contig 12483 bp, 10 predicted proteins | sample TARA_R110002033 | Tara Oceans TARA_R110002033 (sample SAMEA4397051) | marine metagenome | biome: Polar Biome; feature: [SRF] surface water layer (ENVO:00010504); material: water (ENVO:00002006), including particulate matter (ENVO:01000060) such as... | depth 5 m
AAAAATTCAGCACATCAATTTGTTTAAAAACTAATATGATATTTTTTACAGATTCTATATAAAATTTAGGTTGAATTCTATCATAATCATCTGTTGGCATATGATAGTCTTCATGATCATCAACACCAAAATATATAAAAGGAATTCTTTTTTTATAAAATGATGCATGATCAGATGAATAGGTCCAATTCTCTAAGTTATCTTGACCATCATGACCAGCAATCAGTTTTGCACCATCAGATTGTTTAAAATTTGAAATTAAATATTTAAGTGTTTTATTGTATCGTGTTCCAACGGCATACAATATATGTGTGTCACTTCTGCTAATCATGTCCATGTTTAAATTAACCATGATTGCTTTTAAAGAAATGTTGGGATGATTTACAAAATATTTTGAACCCTGTAAGCCTAATTCCTCTGCATCAAAAGCAGCTAAAATTATAGAGTGTTTTGGCGGGTTTAATTTAAAATATTCGGCAAAACTAAATAAGGCACTTACTCCAGAAGCATCATCATCGGCACCATTATAAATTTCTCCATTTTTTATGCCTTCATGATCATAGTGACCACTAATAACAATATATGTATTAGGATATTCTGTACCCTTTACCAAGCCCAAAATATTAACTCCTTGATAGCTTTTGCCTTTTTCTGAGAATGAGAATGGTTGTTCGTAATTCTCAATAAGGGGCAAAACTCCCAGGTTATTAAATTCATTAATAATATATTTCCTGGCCTTTAAAGCGCCTCTAGTTCCTGTGCGTCTTCCTTCAAACGTATCAGATGATAGTGTTTTAATATGATTTAATAAGGATGCTTCGCTAAATAACTGTCCTGAAACAGGATTTTTATGGGTATGAGAATTATTACTTTGTCCGTAGTTAAAAATAAACGTTAAACTAAATAATATTGTATAAAAGTTAATTTTCAATTGCATTTAAGGCTTGTTAAAAATGGACGGCAAATCTAAATAAAAATCCCATGAAAATACATGGGATTTTTTGATTATTATGTATTTTGTAATGAATGCCTAAATACTTGCCTTCATTAATTCTCTGTTCATGCGAGCAATATTCTCTAATGTTATTCCTTTAGGACACTCTACTTCACAAGCTCCAGTATTGGTGCAATTACCAAAACCTTCTAAATCCATTTGAGCTACCATGTTACGAACACGATCAGCAGCTTCAATTTGCCCTTGTGGCAACAATGCATATTGAGATACTTTTGCACCAACAAACAACATAGCACTTGAGTTTTTACATGTAGCTACGCAAGCACCACAGCCTATACATGTAGCGGCATCCATAGCCGTATCAGCTGCATGTTTTGAAATTAAAGTACCATTAGCATCTTGAGTATTTCCGGAGGTGTTAACCGATATAAAACCACCAGCTTGTTGTATGCGATCAAATGCGCTTCTATCGACAATTAAATCTTTAATTACAGGGAAAGCGGCAGCACGCCATGGCTCTATATAAATAGTATCTCCATCTTTAAAACTACGCATATGCAGTTGACAAACCGTAATACTTGTATCTGGTCCATGAGCACGTCCGTTGATATACATAGAACACATACCACAAATGCCTTCACGACAGTCGTGATCAAATGCTATAGGCTCTTCATTTTTATCTATAAGATCTTGATTTAATACATCAAGCATTTCAAGAAAAGACATATCTGGAGAAACATCATCAACTTTATAATCAACAATTTTTCCTTTATCGTTAGCGTTTTTTTGACGCCATATTTTTAATGTTAGTTTCATAACTAATCTGTTATTTATAACTTCTTTCTTTTACTTCAATATTTTCGTACTCTAATTCTTCTTTATGGAGAACAGCATCTTTAGGCTCACCTTTGTATTCCCATGCTGATACATACTGAAACTCTTTACGTCTCATAGCTTCTCCCTCTGGTGTTTGATATTCATCTCTAAAATGTCCACCAGCAGATTCTTCTCTTTGTAAAGCATCTTTTGCAAAAAGCTCTCCCAGTTCTAAGAAATCTGCAACTCGGCCAGCTTTAGCCAACTCTTCATTGTATTCATTTGCGCCTCCAGGAATTTTAACATCCTTCCAAAACTCTGCTCTCAGTTCTGCAATTTCTGAAATAGCTTCTTTTAAATCTTTAGCATTTCTTGACATTCCACATTTATTCCACATTATTTTTCCTAATTTCTTGTGGAAATAATCAACTGAATACTTACCGTTATTGTTTATTAACTTATCTAAGTTTGATTTCACTTGATTCTCCGCTTCGTCAAATTCTTTAGAATCTGTTGGTATTGGCCCTGTACGAATGTCATGAGACAAATAATCACCAATGGTGTACGGCAACACAAAATAGCCGTCGGCCAAACCTTGCATTAATGCCGAGGCACCTAGTCTATTAGCGCCGTGATCTGAGAAATTGGCTTCTCCTATAGCATATAATCCAGGAACAGTAGTCATTAAGTTGTAGTCAACCCAAATACCTCCCATTGTATAGTGAACTGCAGGATAAATCATCATTGGTGTCTCATATGGGTTCTGATCTACGATTTTTTCATACATCTGGAATAAGTTACCATATTTAGCCTTGATAATATCTTTACCTAATTTAGTAACGACGGCTTTATCATTTTCATCAAGACCTTTAACGTGTGCTTGTTCTTTTCCGTAACGTTCTATAGCCGCTGCAAAATCTAAATACACAGCTTCTCCAGTTTTATTGACACCGTAACCTGCATCACAACGCTCTTTTGCTGCTCTTGATGCTACGTCTCTTGGTACTAAATTTCCGAAAGCTGGATAACGACGTTCTAAATAATAATCTCGGTTTTCTTCTGCTATATCAATTGGTTTTAATTTACCTTCTCTAATTGCTAAAACATCCTCCATATTCTTTGGCACCCAAATACGACCATCATTTCTTAAGGATTCAGACATCAATGTTAATTTAGATTGATGATCTCCTGAAACCGGAATACATGTTGGATGAATTTGTGTAAAACATGGGTTTGCGAAAAAAGCACCTTTTTTATGGGCTTTCCACGCAGCTGTTACATTACTACCCATGGCATATGTTGATAAATAAAAAGCATTACCATAACCACCTGTAGCCAACACAACAGCATGAGCCGAATGACGCTCAATTTCACCAGTTACTAAATTACGTGCTATAATACCTCTTGCTTTTCCATCTACAATAACTACATCTAACATTTCATGGCGACTATACATTTTAATTTTACCACGACCTATTTGACGGTTCATGGCAGAATAAGCACCTAGCAATAATTGTTGACCTGTTTGTCCTTTTGCATAAAACGTTCTGGAAACTAATACACCTCCAAAAGAACGGTTATCTAATAATCCGCCATAATCACGTGCAAACGGAACACCTTGAGCAACACATTGGTCAATAATATTTGTAGAAACTTCAGCTAATCGATATACGTTGGCTTCGCGAGAACGATAATCGCCACCTTTTACGGTATCATAAAATAATCTATAAGTTGAATCGCCGTCTCCTTGATAATTTTTTGCAGCATTAATTCCACCTTGGGCAGCAATTGAGTGTGCACGTCTTGGAGAATCTTGAAAACAAAATGATTTCACATTATAACCTAACTCAGCTAAGGTTGCAGCAGCTGATCCACCTGCTAATCCAGTTCCAACAATAATAACATCTATAAGTCGTTTATTGGCTGGGTTAACAAGATTAATTTTATCTTTATAAGTTGTCCATTTATCTTTTAGTGGACCTTCTGGTATTCGTGAATTTAAAGCCATGCGTGTTTAAGATTAATGGTTAAAATGATGATAAAGCGCAATAAAAATAAACGCTAATGGAATTATAATTGAATAGACTTTACCAATAGTTTTTAATGTTTTCTTTCTGCCTGCTGTGACACCCATTGATTGGAATGCAGACGTAAATCCATGCCCCAAATGTAAGCCCAATAATATAAATGAAACGACATAAGCAGCAACTCGCCATAGAGGAGTGAACTTATGCTGTAATTCACCAAAATATCTTGTTGGGTCTTCTGGTAAGACTTCAATATATTTATGATTAATTTCTGGAAACCAGAAATCAATAAAATGTAATAGAATAAATGCTAAAATAACGAGCCCACTGTAAATCATGTTTCTACTCATCCAAGAAGAATTAGCAGCACCATTATTTTTCACATAAGCTATGCCGTTAGATTTTTTATTCCTAAACTCTAGAATAAATCCCATGACAAAATGGAATACGACACCAAAAATTAAAATAGGTTGCATAATAAATTGAACCAACCAGTTTGTTCCCATAAAATGCGACGCTGTATTAAATGCATCTGCACTAAAAACAGATAGTAAATTGATAGAAACATGCATTAATAGGAAAAACATTAGGAAAAAAGCCGATAGCGCCATGGCTACCTTTCTTCCAATCGAAGATTTTAAAAATCCGCTCATTTTTTTTGAAGTTATTTAAATGTACACAAAAATACACTTCAATATTTTTATAGACAAAAACTAAGACACTTAAATAATTATTTAGAATGATTTAAAATAGAGTAAAAATAAAGTCTGATATTATCAAATATATACTGCCTTTAGACCACATATTTAACAAAATAATTACCTAAATAATAAACACATTAATTCTATATTTATTTAACTCAATCAAAAAAGAATAGTTGTAATTTAATCCTTGTGCTTGTTTGAAACCGTGTTATATAGTTATAAGACGTTAAAAATGAAACAAAATTTATGATTTCTCAAAAAATCATGGAATTACCATGTTGTTCCAATCTCGATTTTATAATTTTATGCTTAAATTAAATATTTATGAAATATCATCCTATAAAACAAAGTCTCTTTGTTGAAAACCGAAAAAATTTTACATCTCAGATGATTCCAAATAGTTTGGCTGTATTCAATTCAAACGATATTTATCCCATAGGCGCAGATAGTACGATGCCTTTTGAGCAAAGTCGTGATATATTTTATTTAAGTGGTGTTGACCAAGAAGAAAGTATTTTAGTGTTATTTCCAAACTGCCCAAAAGAAAAGCATCGTGAAATTTTATTTCTAAAAGAAACGAACGACCATATTGCTGTTTGGGAAGGAGAAAAACTAACCAAGGAAACCGCTTTTGAAACGAGTGGCATTAAAACTGTTTATTGGCTTCAAGACATGGAAAAAATCATGTTTGAACTCATGACACAATGTGATACCGTTTATATTAACACCAACGAACATTATCGTGCCAATGTAGAAACCGAAACCCGAGAAGATCGTTATACAAAATGGTTAAAAGCAAAATATCCTGCACATTCTGTAGCTAAAAGTGCTCCTATTTTACAAAGATTACGTTCTGTTAAAAGTCAAATAGAATTAGATTTAATTCAACAAGCCTGCGATATTACAGAAAAAGGCTTTAGACGTGTTTTAAATTTTGTAAAACCCAATGTTTGGGAGTATGAAATAGAAGCCGAATTTATGCACGAATTCTTAAGAAACAGATCGAAAAAATTTGCATATACGCCTATTATCGCATCAGGAAACAATGCTAATGTATTGCATTACATTGAAAATAATCAACAGTGTAAAGCAGGTGATTTAATTTTGTTAGATGTTGGAGCGGAATACGCTAATTACTCGAGTGATATGACCCGAACTATTCCTGTTTCTGGTAAATTTACCGATAGACAAAAGGAGGTATACAATGCAGTAAAACGCGTTAAAAATGAAGCGACCAAAATGTTGGTTCCAGGTACAGATTGGGCAGAGTACCATGCAGAAGTGGGGAAACTTATGACCTCAGAGTTATTAGGACTAAAACTTCTAGACCAAGCGGATGTTAAAAATGAAAATCCAGATTGGCCTGCGTACAAAAAATACTTTATGCACGGAACCTCACACCATATGGGATTAGATACGCATGATTATGGTATTTTAACAGAACCTATGCAAGAAAACATGGTGTTTACTGTAGAGCCCGCTATTTATATTCCAAAAGAAGGTTTTGGTATTCGTTTAGAAGACGATGTGGTAATTCAAAAAACAGGAGAACCTTTTAACTTAATGCGCAATATTCCCATTGAAATAGAGGAAATTGAAGACATCATGAATTCATAAAAAAGAATAAAGAGTCGTTTAAAAACGACCCTTTTTGCTAACCTGACTAAATTTTAATTTTAAAGAGTGACTAATTCAAATAAATAATGGTTTAGTTTGCCTAGCGTTGTTATTTTATCGTCGGCGTTTATTAATAACGAAATATTATTGTTACTACCTCCGTATGAAATCATTCTTATTTTAACATCTTGTAATATTTGAAATAACTTATAGGTTTCATGATGGTTTACAATAGAATGACCTACCAAACAAACAATAGTCTGTTTTTTATCAACTTCAACCACAGAAAACTTTTCAAGTTCGTGTAAAATTTTATCTAAATTTTTATCATCATCTATAGTCAAAGATATGGCTACCTCAGAGGTTGTAATCATATCGATAGCTGTTTCATAGACTTCAAAAATTTCAAATACTTTTCTAAGAAAACCATGTGCTAATAACATTCTACCTGACTTTATTTTGATAGCTGTAATGTTATCTTTTGCAGCAATAGCTTTTACACCATTTTCAATATGGTTATCATTTATCAACGTTCCATAGGCCTCAGGATTCATCGTGTTTTTTAAACGAACAGGAATATTATCGGCTCTAACAGGAGTAACCGTTTGCGGGTGTAATATTTTAGCCCCAAAATAAGCTAGTTCCGCAGCTTCGTCAAATGACAAATTTGAAATTGGCTTGGTATTCTCAACATATCTTGGGTCGTTGTTGTGCATACCGTCAATATCTGTCCAAATTTCAACTTCTTCGGCTTTAATTACAGCCCCTATAATAGTTGCAGTATAATCACTTCCACCACGTTGTAAATTTGAAATATTTCCTTCTTCATCTAAACAAATAAAACCTTGTGTAATATATATAGTGGCTTTTGGAGTTTGTTGAAAAACAGACTCAAAATCTTGTTTGATATAAAACAAATCTGGCTCCTTATTTTTATCAATACGCATAAAACTGAGTGCAGGCAATAATGTTGATTTTATGCCTTCTTGTGCCAAATAATTATGAAACATATAGGTAGAAAGCAATTCGCCTTGAGCAACAATTTGATTTTCTAGGTGAAGTGAATACTCTTGATAGGTACATTCAACTAAAAAGTTGAAAATTTCAGTAACATATTTTTTAACCTCTGCATTTAATGACTCATTATAAAGTAAATTATCTATGGTGCTAAAATAGGTTTCGTGTAATTTATTTATTTTTTCAATGGCCTCATTAGGCTTATCATTTAAAATGTTATTTGCTATTGATACCAAAATATTGGTTGTACCAGACATGGCTGATAAAACCACAATTTTCTTCTTACCATCATTAATTATGTTTTTAACATTACACATGTTTTCAACAGAACCAACAGAAGTGCCTCCAAATTTTAATACTTTCATTTTAATTAATTTATTGAGCGAAAGTATACTACATAACTCAAAATATAATATTTATTAAAAAAAATGATTACTTTTGCACAAATTGTTAAATAATTAACATGAAAACGGTATCTAACTGTGTGGAAGACATTTTAATAGCGCAACCTTACTTAGAAGAAGCGCTTTCCAGAAACATTATAAACTTTAGTGCTTTAGCTATAGAATTAACGGAGCCAATAAGTAAAATGTTAAAAAAGGAGGTTAAACCTGGCGCTATTATGATGGCTTTAAGGCGCTATAACCCGCCTATTTCTCTAACGAATTCTGTAAAGATGAAAAAGGTGATTCAGAATTTAGGCGACATAACTGTGCGATCAAATTTAACGGACTTTACCGTTAAAAATTCTGAAACACTGATTAATAATCACGCTCAAATTTTGGAAAAAATAAATGAAGAGCCTCAATTATTTTACACCTTTACTCGAGGTATTCATGAAAGTAATATTATTGTTTCCAGTAGTTTAAATGACTATATTAACAGTCATTTTCAAAATGAAACATTTATTGCCATACAAGAAGGACTAACGGCCATTAGTATAAACTTACCTGAAGACAACTCTAAAATTGCAGGTTTATATTATCATTTTTTTAAACGATTAGCTTGGGAAGGCGTCGTACTTTATGAGGTTATTTCAACCACTAATGAATTTACTATTTTGGTAGAAGAAGACTATGTTGACAATGCATTTCTAGCTATTAAACGATTTAAAAACTAGATTTAAGATTCTTTATGTTCAAAAAAATTTAAATATAAAGAATCTTATTTTACTCATATCTCTTAATATTTAGCCAATACAGGTTCCGGTATTTCTATATGGTCACTATACATTTGCCAAATCTTGAAACCTCCAGCAACATTTAAAACATTGGTCACACCATTGTTTCTAAGAATTAATTCGGCTAAATAACCTCTTAAGCCTTTTTGACAAAAAATAACAACTTTTTTATCTTGACTTTTAATAAAATCAACCTGCTTTCTTATTTGGTCTAGTGGATAATTTATAGCTCCAGGAATGGTTCCTTTTTCGTATTCATCAACCGTTCTTGAATCTATTAGTAAATAATCTTCTTTAGAATGATTGTTAATAAAAGCTTCTAAGTCTTCTACAGAAATTTGCTCGCTTCTATTGTTTAAAATATTCTCTGTTACATAACTTGTCACCACAACGGGGTCTTTGGCTGGTGAAAATGGTGGCGCGTATGCTAAATCTAATTGCGCTAAATCGGTTATTTTTAATTTAGCGTAAATAGCCGTACTTAATACATCTACACGTTTATCTACACCAACTTCTCCAAAGAGTTCTGCTCCTAAAATTTCTTCGGTTTCCGGATTATAATAAATTTCAGTAATTAAATCCTTTTGACCTGGATAATAGCCGGGTGTTGAACCTGCCACAGACAACACTGTTTTAAAAGCAATTCCTTTTTCGGTTAAGGTAGTTGCATTCATTCCTGTTCTTGCTAAGGTATAATCAAACACTTTTACAATGGCTGTTTTGTAAGCGCCTTTAAACGAAATATTCCTTCCAACGGCATTCGCACCTGCAGCTCTACCTGCTTTATTAGAATGTGTTCCTAAAGGAAAATAATCAAATTCGTTAGTTTGTAAATTTTTAATTGATACATTATCGCCTGCAGCATACACATCCTTTAGCGATGTTTCCATAAACTCATTTACTTTTAACGCACCGTTACCAATGGTTTCTGCACCTTCCTGTATTAGTAAATCTGTATTGGGTTTAATACCAACACTTAAAATCACAAAATCGGTTGGAATTTGTCTTCCTTCTTTCGTAACGACCGCTTTTATTTTACCGTTTTCGTCAATATCAAATTTAGACACTAAACTTTCTGTTAAGACTTCAATACCTTCATAGGTTAAAACGTTTGCTGCGAAGTTTCCAAATTTTTGTTGCCACATATTAAGAACATGCGTGGAACCTTCAATTAACGTTACTTTTTTACCAGCTTCTTTTAAATTTTCAGCAACTTCAACTCCAATTAAACCAGCACCAATAACTGTTATATGTTTTGATTCTTCGGTTAAGCCTTCTTTTGTGATTTTATCAAAATCGAACATAGAACGACATGTGGACCAATTATTTGCCAATTTTATATTTCCAATAGGCGGCAAAATAGAACTGGCCCCAGTTGCGAAAATTAGTTTATCGTATTCATAATCTGAAATATTTGAATACACTACTTTATTTTTGGTATCTATTTTTACAATTTCTTCATTAAGATGCACATCAATATTAAATCTATTTTGAAGTAATTCTGGTTTTACAACCATTAATTGATCTCTACTTTCTATCACTCCTGAAAACGCATACGGCATACCACAAGTTGCATAACTTATATTGGCTCCTTTTTCAAACAACATAATTTCTGCTTGTTCATTTTCCCTTCTTGCCTTTGCTGCTGCAGATGGTCCTGCCGATAAACCTCCAATGACTATAATTTTTTCCATTTTTTTCTAATTTATACGCAAATTTGAGCTAAATATTTTGATTGGAATGTAATCTTTATCACTATAACGATTGCGCTGTTTTTTTATCATTTGATAGCGATTTTATACTTTAGTATAATTTTGTAGTTGATAAACACCTGAAACATAATAGCCTATAGAACCTCAAAAGATCATAGAATTAAAACACAAATTAAAGAGACGACTTTAACTAAAAAATCTTTAAATAACACAAAGATAAATACATAGCTTTATTTAGTTTTATTGATAACTCAATGATATCTTTGTCCAACACTTTTAAAAAATGATTTTACAACACAAAGGCATAAAGATATTTTATACCGATCATGGACAAGGAATATCCGTTGTTTTACTGCACGGATTTTTAGAGAATACGAGCATGTGGCAACCTTTTATTACGGAACTATCAAAAAAGAATAGGATTATTTGTATTGATTTATTAGGACATGGTAAAACAGAATGTTTAGGTTATGTGCATAGTATGGAATTAATGGCCGAAGCCGTAAAAGCTGTTCTTGACTTTTTGAATATTAAAAACTCTATTTTTATTGGGCACTCCATGGGTGGTTATGTGGCGTTGGCTTTTGCTGAAAAATTTAAAAAACAAGTTCTTGGTTTATGCCTTATGAACTCAACCGCAGAAGATGATAATACTGAACGTAAAAAAAATAGAGATCGTGCTATTCTTGCGGTCAAAGAGAATCATAAATCGTTTATACGGATTGCTATTGTAAATTTATTTAGACCAAAAAACAGAAGACTATTTTCAAAAGAAATTAAACACATCAAAGAAGAAGCTTTAAAAATGCCCGTACAAGGTATTGTAGCTGCTCTTGAAGGCATGAAAGTAAGAAAGAATAGAATAGAAATATTCAGAGATGGCAATTTCAAAAAGCTAATGATAATAAGCAAAAAAGATCCTGTTTTAGATTACGAAGCTTTAAAAAAGCAAAGCGAGAAGTCAACTATTGAAATTGTTGAATTTCCGGATGGGCACATGAGTCATGTAGAAAATAAGAGCTTATTCCTACGTACTATATTGTATTTCGTCGAAAAAATATAACCTTTAAACGTTTTTGTAGTTTTTTTTTTCTATATTTATATCCTAAATAAACCAAATGCACATGAAAAAAACTACAAATAAACCAGCATTCATACCAACCATGTATTGCAATCTGTTTGGTCATGATTTTGTAGTATCTAAAAAAGTTACCTACTTTGTTAAAGAATACACTTGTACGCATTGCAAAAAACAATTGACAACTAACAGTAATGGCCATCTCACAGAACTTACACCCAAGTTTAAAGAAATAAATGCCATTTTAGAGCGCATTCATAACTCCAGGCTGGAACGTTCAAAGGAGAAATTGATCACTTCATCGATTTAACAATACACTGCTTTAATCATCAAAAACGTTTTTATAACTTAGGAGCTCTCCAAAAGTTATTAATTTAAAAAGCAAACGTTTTTTTATGAAACACATTCAATGTAAGGTATTTGGTCACGATTATCGTATAACCAGAAATGTCACCTATCATGTCAAAGAGTACACCTGTAAAAATTGTAAAAAACAGTTAACTACTAACGGAAATGGCTCTTTAATTGAACTTTCTCCTAAGTTTAAAGAAATCAATGATGTTTTAGAACGAATTCATAATAAACGTAAAGAAAAATCAAAAGAGAAAATAGTTTTTAATGACTTATTAGTTTTTAGGCACTAAAATTTTTCCATCCTTGAGCCTTAATAGGAATTCTTGTTTCTGCTCTTGTTACAAGATGCAACCCAGCCTCTTTTTCTTTTATAAAACCAATAACTGTTAAATTAGGATTGGCTTTTATTTTAGGGAAATCGTCTTGCGATATAGTAAACAACAATTCATAATCTTCTCCTCCATTTAAAGCAACCGTAGTACTATCAATATTAAATTCCTCACAGGTTGAAATTACAGTAGGATCTAATGGAATTTTTTCTTCAAACAAATCACAACCTACATTGCTTTGCTTACACAAGTGAATAATCTCTGAAGACAAACCATCACTAATGTCAATCATCGACGTTGGTTTTACCTCTAAGTCTTTTAGCAACTTAACAATATCTTTTCTTGCTTCAGGTTTTAATTGACGCTCAATAATATAGGTGTAAGGTTCTAAATCTGGTTGATTATTAGGGTTTACTTTATAAACTTCTTTTTCTCTTTCTAAAACCTGCAAGCCCATGTAAGCTCCTCCCAAATCTCCTGTTACAACCAATAAATCATTTGGTTTAGCACCACTTCTATACACTTCATTGTCATCTTTAACAATACCAATGGCAGTAACTGAAATTAACAAACCTTTTGTTGATGAAGTTGTGTCTCCTCCAACAACGTCAATATTATAAATTGATGCAGCCGTTTCTATACCAGCATACAATTCTTCTAAAGCTTCTAACGGAAATCTATTTGAGACAGCAAC
>TARA_R110002033_G_scaffold37283_1_pt1 | contig 12460 bp, 5 predicted proteins | sample TARA_R110002033 | Tara Oceans TARA_R110002033 (sample SAMEA4397051) | marine metagenome | biome: Polar Biome; feature: [SRF] surface water layer (ENVO:00010504); material: water (ENVO:00002006), including particulate matter (ENVO:01000060) such as... | depth 5 m
GTGCTACAAAATTACGCGCACTGACAAAATAGAAATTAAGGCAAATTTCTATGAGTCTGTCATTTTCACAAATTCAGCAAGCTTGGCAAGTCCAAGATCCAAGTTTGGTCGATAAATTATGTACATTGGCAACTCAAGCTGTTGCGATTCCTGAAACACCCATCCCTGAGCATGAGCTTACTTTTGATCGGTTTTTAGATAAGATATTTAGTCATCAGTTTCGGGAGCAACACCCCGAAGTACAGTTTGCAGAGCGCGTGGCAATGATTGTCAAACTGGAAGCAAACGAAGGCGTTTACCCCCTCCCAGATCGCTACAAAATCCACATAATACTGACCGCACTGTGGGAAGATGGCAGCGCGTATTCTAGAGCCATCTTAAAACAAGCCATTACAGCTTTGCCAGTCAGCTATGGTGTGTGGAAGGGTTTAAAGTGTATTTATAAACAAGCTGAATTTTCTCAAGATTATGAGATTTTTGGACAAATAGCTGCCAAGATTGATTTACAGCGTTTCAATCAAACCGCCAACTCTGCGGTCAGCCTAGCCACCAAAACCTATATGAGCCTTAGAGCATGGCGTTATTTGCGCCAGCTAGGACAGCAAATGCCAATTGGCTACATTGATGCCGCCGTCTCTTTACTCGCCAGCTATGACGAAACCATGACGGCAGGAGGCCTTGAACAAACGAACAGCTGGGTACTTAATCATATCTGTTTCCATAACAGTCTTGATTATGGCGTCAATCGATTCAGCAGTCGCTCACCTCGCAAGCTTTTTGATGCCAAAGGTCGCGCGTTCTCTGAAGCGTGGCAACGAGACCCTGAGCCACTTATTGAGTTACTGGCCATCGCCAAAAATGAGGCTGTCAGACAGTTCGCAACCGATAGCCTAAAGCACGACTTTAAGACCCAACTGCGCGACGTGAGTGGTGAGACGCTACAATATTTATCTGCCGGACAAGCGCACAGCAAAGCGCGTGATGAGATGATTGTTTGGCTATTAGAAAACGCACCGCATTTTGAAAAGTCTAAATTTCAAACATTGGGCTTGCATCAAGTGGTGCTACAACTACTCCATTCACACTATCCTGCCGCCTATCAATATGCGATTGGCTATGCCAAAAGCTATGCTCAAGACTTACCGCTCACTGAGCTGATGTTACTGGCCATGTCAGATTATGAGCCTGTTAGAGCATTTGCCATCAATAGTATCCTGAGTCGTGACCCTGTTGCTGATATTGGTGTCAACGGTTGGGGTCAGCTGTTAGATACAGAGCATCACTATCAAACGGCGAGTAAACAACTTAGCAAACACTTTACAAGGCGTGATTTGACTCCTGAGTGGTTTTTTGAACGACTGACTAGCGGTAGAACACACAGCGTAAAGTTTGCGATAAAAAAGCTGCCTGAGCTCTATAGTGCTAAAGACCTAGGGATTGAATACTTTATTCGTGTTGCCCAGCAGCTAGATATACCAGAAGTACACGACTTCTCTGCTAATAACGACAGCGACTGTATGGAGTTTGCGTTGGACCAGCTCAGACGTTTGGATTTGAGCCAAGTAGATGCTGCCGTATGGCAAATACTGCTATTACATCCACTATCGCAAGCGACTATTACCGATTGGTTTGATGAAGATGTACTGTCAACTGCGACGCTTGATATGAGCTATTGGCATGCACTTGCCTATGAGCCTGATTGGCAAGTGAGTGAATATATTGAACAATTAAAATCTGCTGACACTCCTATTAAAAACTGGCAAAAGCACTTGGCCTTTGATGAGTACTTAGCAGAAAACGTGCGGGATTGGCTGTCTGATGTGCGTCGGTTTGCGCCGATAGATTTAGGTTTCGACTGGCTTATGAATCTTGCGCATAGCGAACAAGCACTCTATCGTGAATTTGCGATTGAACGCATTAACAAAGGGTTCTTGCCTGCCGACTTTGTCGCATATCTTGACAGCAATGAAGGCGACTCTACTGACAACGCTTCCAGTAATGGCACTGACAATAAAGACTCAAATAGCGATGCTGCTACTGAAGTAGATTTAACCGGCCAACGCTATTTATTCACGGGCAAGATGCAAAGCATGACTCGTGGCGAGGCCGAAAAAGTTGTGAAAGCAGCTAATGGTGCCATCAGTGGTGCTGTCAACGGCAAGTTAGATTACTTGGTCATCGGTGATGATGGTTCACCGTTATACGGTAATGGCCGTAAAGGTAGCAAGCAAGTTAAAGCCGAAAGCTTAATCGCCGATGGTGCTGCCCTAAAAATTATTTCCGAAACCGCCTTTTTACAGATGCTGAGTGGTCAATCGAGAGAGGTGTCTGAAGACGATACTTTTGCAGGTACCAATGCACTGTGGCATATGGCAACAGATGACGCGACTGCACCTATCAGTGAACTTGCGATCAGCTACCTCAGTCATCATCATGAGCAGATTTGCATGGCATTGACAGACAGACCAGTCGATCCCGATGCGATTATCCCTTCTTCATTCTTTGATGCGGAGCGTGTCATTCCTTTACTGCAACACCGTAACAGCCAGCTGCGAGAATTTGGCTTATTACTGAGTGAGTATGAGATGGCGACATGGCAACCAACGCCAGCCCTATGGCTGATGATGGCAGAATCTCCCTATAATGAAGTCACGCAACTGCTAAAGCGTGCGCTATTGGATAAGCCATCCGTTGCCAATCGACGTTATCACGTTCAGTCAGCACAATTGAGTGCTGGCATGTTGAATGCGTTGATTGACAGCAAAGCGCGAGTCGCTCGCCAAATCGGTATCACCTTACTGCAGCGTCATGCCAATTTCCAAGATGTGCAGTCTTTATATCGATTGACCCAAAGCACAGACCGTGAAGTACGTTATGCCGCCGTGACCATGCTATGGAAACACTACAAGGCGCGTCACGTATCCCCAAACTGGCAACCAACCAGTAGCGATAGTAAAGATAAAGATGCTGCTCAAGATAAAGACAGCTGTGCTCAACCAGTCATAACAGAGCAGTCAGATAAACGTTTGGCAAGCTTGCCTGCAGAGGTTGATCAGCTACTAATGCTGCTACGCCGTGGTCTATTCGAGTTACCACCTGGTCGTCTAGGCGGTTCGCAAGAGCCAAGTACTAGTGACAGTAATAAGCAAAAATATCAACGCTATTCAGATAAGCGCTCATCATCACAGTCATACGAAGTAGCTGAGTCAGATAGCAATATCACGCTAAAACCCATATCTGCGAGTCGTGCCAAATTGGCGTTGATTGAAACGTTCCGTGATGTAGCATTGGCTGACAGTACCTTTGCAGCGCTCATTATGCCCACACTGTTCACCTTTACGCACTCGGCAGGCAAGATGGAGCGTCATGCGTGCTTAGTTGCCGTCACACGGTTATTGCATCGCTATCCTGAGCTATCTAAAAACCTGCAGCCAGTGGTCTCTGCTTGACGGCTTTGGCAAACAGATATAGATAAAAGATACTTAAAAAAATATGACGTCACCTCAACTGAGATAACACCATGAAAACAATAACACTCTCCTATTGGGGTCAAATTATTGGCTTAGTCAGTAAGGCCAACAGCACCCAAGCGGCAACTCAAAAGACAAGCAAGCAAGATGGGCGCAGTCTTTTTATTACTCGCCAGCAGCGAGCATCTACTACGGTCTTATACATCCTTGATCAACAAGGTGAGCAATTTAGCTTATCGACAACAGCGCTGCCTTGTGCGATGCAAGCCATCACCAAAATAGATGACAGCACTATTGTGATGATTGGTGACGATGGTCATCTTTACCAAACGGATTGGCAAGCAAAGAAAGTTAAGAAGACCAGTGCTACATCCTTGTTCGATGCACCTAAAAATAATAACAATGCTATAGGCCGTGCCGTAGCAATGGCACCACTACAAGATGCACTGGCTATTCTATATCCAAAACATATCGTGGTATGGCCTTATCAGGACAGTCAAGCCAGCAGTACTGTCATCATTGAGCCTTATTCGTCTTCTATAGCAGCATCAAGTAAGGAGTCTGCATTAACCGCGCTAGCAACCTCAAGTGATGGCTCGTGGCTTGTAATAGCAGATAAAGCGGGAGAGGTTAGTAGCTATCAATGGACTTCAGATGGTGTCCAGCTCAATCTAAGTAGCCGCAAACAGCTCCACCAAGGTAGGGTAAACGCGCTGTGTTTTGAGCCAGTCGGGCAGTACTTCTTCTCAGCAGGCACAGACAAATGTCTATACCGTACTCATGTCCAAGGCGATCTGCATCCTGTTGATAGAGCCAAGTCTAGCCAACACAGCGAAATGATCACGGCGCTTTGTGTCTCAGACACTCGGCTCTTCACTGCCGCCGATGACAAGAGCGTCAAATCATGGGCATTTGATAAAGGTCAGCCAAACAGCTGTAAAGAGGATCTAACCAAAGCTCGACATATTGTCTTATCTTCTTACGCTGAGCAACCAATGCTCATCGTCGTCAGTGCCGATCAGAGCCTACGTTTTATACCTATTGACCATGCTCAAAGTACGTCACAAAATAGTACGGCAAAAAATAGCAAGCTGCTGCCAGTCACTTATATCATCAAAGAATCGGCCAATTACTGACAGATACTTCAAACAATAATGATGTGTCGTTTAAAGAAGGTCTAGCGCTGCTACAGGCGCAAACCGATAACCAAACATTAGAGCTGGTTAAAAAATTACTTGCAGATAGCGACACACTCACGGCCAACCAAGCATTACAATTGGTACAGTGGGTTGCTACTACTAATCTTGATAAAACTGCACAGGTTTTAGAGCAGCAACTAAGCTCGGCGCACAGTGCAAAAGTACGTCTTGCTGCTTTTCATGCCTTGGCCGACCGTGCAAGTACGGCGAAGCGCCCGCTGCATTATCTAGAAGAAGCCTTTAAAAACCGTTACTACGAAGAAGTGGTGGCTTCTGCGTTACAAGGTTACCTAAAGGTCGCGATGAAGGATGCCACTAGCCAGCGCCGCATCTTGCCTATTTTAAGAGACGCGTTGTCACACAGTTTTGCGAATATTCGTAAGCAAGCATTGGCCTCACTTGAGACACTGTTGCCAGAGAACAGTCCTCAAGCAGATTTGATGGCATTAGACTGCAATCAATCAGACATTGTCCAGTCAGGACTGATTCGTCTGTATCAGCGCGGCATGCTAAACCATCTTGAAGTCTCACGTCAATTGATGCTGCTACAGAATCATCGTAATACAGAGATTAGGCAAACGGCGTTTTATGTCTCATTACTGTCTCAACCCAAGTTAATAGAGGCGTTAAAACAGCAAGGCGACACGCAAACATTGCGTACCCTGTCTGATTTTGATGATTTTCGCTTACTGCGCGGCACGCTATTAGATAACGCTAGCAACGCAGCGGAAAATGATAAGAGTGTTAAACAATCAGAATCCGATGAGGCGATTCGTTTAACTTTATCCACGCAAGATTTTATCTCGCAAGCAGATAGTACCCAAGCATCTAAGAGTAAGGCTAAAAAGGCAAAATCCAAGAAGCCTGCTGCTGAATCTATAAATCTAAGCAATGACACGTTAGAGCCCTTATTACAAAGCTTAAGCAATAGTCATGAAGATATCAGTTTCCGAGCAGCTTATGCACTGGCTTGCCTACAAGACAAACGGGCGTGGCGTTTGGCACCCTGATTAGTCTGATGAGCCATGAAGACAGCGCCATCATCCGTGCTGGTGTGGCCACCGCGCTTGGTCATTTAAATATAGAAGACGCCAAAGCAGTCCTACCGACATTACTAGACGATAAGGACGCTGGCGTGCGCCAAGTGGCTATGCAAGCCTATGGTAAGTTGGCAGACAATGCATTGTCTTGGGCAGCGACAGGTTTTGCTTCTAAACATCAAGATATTCATGAGCAGTCTTTAGCGCTGTTTTTAAAGCATGTTGCAGCAGATAGCTCAAATAGTGGTGACAAAAGCACTCAGATGTCGTCAGAGATGACAGACATACTGCTACAGGCATTGAACAACCCTTTTACCAGTATTCGGTTAGAAGTGGTTAAAGTTCTATTAAACCGCCAATTTAAATACTCATCTGACACTATTTCTAAAAACGTTTCTGACGATGTTTCTGATAGCGCTATCGTTGACATCATTGAGCTATTGCAGCAAAGCCTCTTTGAAGATGTGCATCAAGTTGCGATAGAAGAATGGCAGCGACTGTTGCTAGCGATGAATTCGAAGCATAAAACGAATAAAGCCAATAACACTGAAGAAACGAATCACCAAAAGACCAATCAAGCCGTCTTGACTCTGTTTTTCGCAGATACGTTTGCCGCTATTCGTCAGCAAGCCTTTGATATTGCACTCAAGCAAAGCAAGCATTTAGGGTTTGCTGACGTTATGCTAAGCGCGCTTGCCAGCCCTTATACTGATACCAAGCAACTGGCCCTTACGACAGTGCAAGCCAGAGCCAATACGACTCAGCTGACACAACTGATGCCAGCTCTAGTGGCCATGTTCGCTGATGACAGTATTGAGCTACGTAAACAAGCCTTGGCGGTCGCTTTGGCACTAACAGATTTACAGTCTACAGCGGATTACAGTAGCTTAGATGATAGTAGTACCGATGATCAATCGAATCATCATGAAGCATTGATTGCCGCAGCCTTAAACAGCCCTTATCCTGACATCCAGCTAACAGTCGCGCAACTACTGGCCAGCCAATCACGCCTATATGCTGACGAAGAACAGGCACAGCGAAGTGATGAACAAGCGTATCAAGTCTTTAAACACTATCTAGAACTGCCTATGCCCTCTCAAGGCAAGAAAAATGACAGCTATAGCCAGTGGCACAGTCATGTTAGCCAAGCATTGTCTGGCTTGTCTAAACTGGCATACCCATCAAAGCATGATGCACTAGGTTGGTATGCTAAATATCTACACCACCCTGATGCTGACTTTAAACCTCTTGCACCAAAGATTACGCAGATAGTTTCTTTTGAGGACATTGATCTACTGGTGAAATGGCAAAAAGATGAGCGTGATATTATCAATCAATCAGCCAGTTTGTGTTTGGCTATTTTGGGTGATGCTCGCGGGCAGTACTTCCTTACTCATGATATAAGAGACGAGACAGACAATCTGAGTACGCTTGTTGCACCGATGACGCCTATTCATTGGCTTCAAGCGCAGCACGGTTTAGGTATTACACATGCACGGCAATTACAGCCTTTGTTTGAGTCAGAGTCCTATGCCGTAGCAGCCAGACTGTTATTAATATTTAACGACTTAAAAGTTGGCTTGCAAGGTGGCAGGCAAGTTCCTGAAACGACCGCTACTAGCACTGGTCGACCTAACCGACTGATAGAAGCCCTAAGCTTTGCCGATAATGACACGGCAGTAGTCTACGCCAACATACTCGCTCGTTACCCAAATAACGTACAACACCCTAATAACCAGCAAGCACTATCGTCAACGTGGCAGTACCTAAGTGATTACTTGTCACGTCAATTAGGCAGTGTTTTATTGTCTCACTCTGAAGTCATCACGATGATGATGGATGCTATACCAAACGCGGCAGATAAAGGTGGTGTTAAAGGACAGTCGAATAATACGGCCTCTATCCGAGCAAGTATTCTAACGACGGTGAGTACCGAAAACTTACAACAGCTCGCCAACCTCAGTCGCCATCAGCAGCCATTGGTACGCGCCCAAACCATTAGTGTCATTTGCCACTTATCTGAATTACTCGCTCATGATTATTATGACGATGAGGACGATGTTTTTGAGACATTACAAAAATGGCAACGCAGTTTGCAGGCATTGTTAAGTACTCACCCCGCTACAGCCACCATTAATATGGTAGGCAATGCGCAAACAGTAGGTAGCTCTCCTACTGACAAACAAGACAGTTCTGAGGTGCATTATCCATACCAGTCTCTTGCCTTTGGCGCTTGGATTGGCGTCATACGCGCAGGCGATGATTATTATGCTAATAGCAGCACCACAGACCAAGCCATTCGAGGGCTGATGTGGCTTGCTACTCAATCATCGCAGCTTAACACTAATAACGATGAGGACTGGCGAGACAGTACCAGTCGCGTGTTGTTACCATTACTCAACCACAGTAGTTTTGACACTCGTGAGCTGGCTTGGGCATGCTTGTATAAGCTGGACATGCCAGCCAAAAAGCTGGCTGACTATGCCATGAGTACGCCCTACCGTGATATGGTCAAACGCGGCTTGGATCTATTGCTAGATACCGCAAATAACAATGCCGTACAGCAGCAAAGCAAACCATCGGATACAGCTACTGTCAGTAGTAGCGCTGATCAACAACTCATTGATTTATTAAAAACCAATAATCACACCTTAGCAGAAGAGGCCTATCAGCTGTTAAAGGGCCGACTAGGCCATCTGCCTGCTAGCTTACTTGGGCTACAGTCTTATTGTCAGTCGCTACTGCCTCAGATCGTTGCTGAATGGAAACAAGTCATCGTCACGCCCTTTGCAAACAGTCAATCGCCGTCAGTGCAACGCCAAGACAAACTGACGTTTTTGTTGCATGCTGTGAAGAGTGATGATTGGGATGCAAAATATCAAGCACTGAGTCAACTGGTCGAGTTTCATGACGTACTCTTTGCGGACAGCACGCTATTTGATAACTTGTTCGATTTTGCTGAAGACGCTCAGGCCAGTAATGAGAGATATTGTAGCTGGCAGCTGCTTGTCGATGCACTCACGTCGTACCAATTCATCAATAAGAACACTTTAGAGGGTCGTTTAAATAGCAGCTTTGATAGTGGTTTAGAGAGCAGCTTTGATATTGCTACTGCTGAACAAGTTGCTAATGAAGCGCACTTACGATTATTAGCCTTACTTGATGATCCACATATCAACAAACCTAAGCAGTTTATTTATAGTGATATCGCTGACCTACGTAACACGAATCTCGTGGCGCCATTACTACAGCGTTTAGAAAGTCTGTTTGAGCACACCCCGCAAAAAAATAAAGAAGAGCGTAAATATTTATTTGATACCTTAGTAAAAATAAGTGGTTACGATCAAAACATCGATGATTATTTGGACGAGCGCGAAGACACCCGCTGGTTACAACGTCAGCACCCTAGAGACTCGCAAGTCTTGCTGTCACTGTTTACTACGCTTATGACTCATAGTGATTATGCCCCTGCCGCGCAGTTATTACCGTCACTGGCATGGGTACAATCGGGCGACAGCGATTTATCCTCGCGCATTGATACTGCTTTGGCACTCGCCTACGAGCAGATGCCAGCTAAATATATCTTTAAGTTGGTTGAAGCACTGGCATATCGTGCCAAAAGACGACACGGCAGCATTGCCTCATTACAAAACGCCCTGCGTAATAAAGACGCCGATGTGCAATTTGCTGCGGCTGAAGGACTGGCTAAGTGTGGTCATGCTGATGGGGTCAATATCTTGATGGCAACGATAGATTATAACCCTGATGCTGAATTCCGCAGCTGCAGTGTGTTAGCCATTGGCGAGCTGCTAGGCAGTAACAACCAAAGTCAAAATACTCACTCGCCTAATGCTAGCTCGCCTGCGGACAATGCCGATAAAAACTTACAGGTTCATACCTTGTACAAAGCCTATGATAAGTTAATCAAACTGGCTGAAGACGATGAGCATTACCTGCAAGACGTGGCCAGTGAAGCCTTAGGTCGCCTTGCACAAGGTGGTGACTTTGAGCATAGTCCGCATATTTTTGAGCTATTAAAATCGCACTTGTCAGACCCCGCAGTCCATTTCACCAATCCCGCCATTGTCCATTGGTTAAATGGACTGCGCTGGCTCAACACAACGCCTGCTTGGGAACAAATCCGCAGCTATATCCGCACTCATATCGATAAAGCCATATTCTTCCGTCCGCAAAGGCATGCGGTATGGCTACTGCAGATGAATGATAGCGATGCCAATAAAGCATTAATCTTAGATATTTTAAAAACGAGCAACCTAGATCGTGCTGTGCTTATGGTGGCTTATACGGCGGCACAGAAAACTTGGGGCAGCCTCGCATCGCAGATTTACCCTTATGATTGGGCAGCCATCCAAAGCCATAACAATGACTTTGTAGAAGAGACGGAGCGCTTGAGCCTAAAGCGTATTATTGATAATAGCAGCATCGATGAGCTGGCAGCATTTATCACCCAGCATGGCACGCACTTGCCAGCCGATACCCTGATGGCACTACAAAATGCCATTATGGCCAAGCAAGATATGCCAACATCACAGCTTACCGCGTTGATTACCAGTAACAACACACTGACACAGCATATTGGACTGTGCTAGCTGACCCAGTATCCAGCTAACTATTTAGACAAAGAAATGGTTGCGACGTTGCAGCAGCGTTTTGACACTGCAAGCGAGCAATGGCATACGCTTATCGACACCATCAACCGCAGTCCAACGACCATCAATAATAGTCAGTGGACTAATATGGTTGAGCAAGTGGGTAGCACCATCAAACAGCTGGTTTGGCTAATCATGCGTCATGTGTCCATTACCACTGCCAAAGGTGCTGTCGATAAAGCGGCTACTAAGCAGATCGTGGCAATGCTTGATTGGCTCAATGATGCTCGTCAACCATTGACCATCACCTCCATTCCACTGCTCTCTACGACCGTCAGTGATTGGTGGCAGCAAGCGCTGTTGGCACTACTGGCTAGACCTGTCGCTGACGATAAAGTGCTATCAAGTATCTTGCCAACGTTGAACGTTGTCTCGACAGCAACTCAATCGCAGCTCACTTACGACAACCAATCCTTGCTAGGAACTGTGATTACTCGTATTGAACAAAGCGGTACATCTACCCAAAAATCCATACTAACGGTAGTAAAGAATGCGCTGAAACATAAGGGCTCGTCTACCGAGATACCAATCAATCAACAGCTGCTACAGTGGATCAGAGCCAAAGACGCTGACGCACTCTATCATTGTGCAAGTAATGACAACATGGAGCTGACGGTTCGTATCCGTGCTATCGAAGCGCTTGGACAGCTACATGATCCAAATATTGAACAATGGCTGACGACGCTCATGGCACATGAAAATTCAGACATTCAGAAGCTTGCTTATAAAGTACTACGCCGCTGGCGGCGTGCCATGATACGAGCACAGCAAAAGCGTCCGTTGGCATATAGTCAGGACAGCAGTCAAAGAAGCAATCAGGGTGAAGGAGACAGTCAATGACTATAGACAATCAATTAGACCAAGCATCAGAAACAGAGTCAGAAGTAGTAGCAAACATTGATGGCCTGATGATGCAGTTGGACTACGCCGCCCCTAGCCAAATCAGTCAAGTTAACGAATCGTCAGATTCATTGTCGGAGGCGCAAACGACCGAACACACTCAGCATGTGGCTCTATTTGCTCAGCTGAATCGATCGGAGGTTAACTTCCATGGTAAGGTCAAATCCCCCCTTGTCTTTCGTGACAGTTTGCTAGCGCTGTTTGATGTGGTGAGTAGTGATTATCGCTATGTACCAAAAGACCGCTCAGCGTATACGGTATTTATGCAGATGCGCCGTGCCAGCAGCAATAAAAATCTATTTACTGCGCAGCGTGATTATTTCACGTGGTTGTTCGACAATGACCCACTGGCTTTTTGTATTTTGGACCCGATTATTCAGGTGCATGAGCAAGGTGTCAGCTTTGAGGTGTTTAGCCGTGATGAAGGCTGCTATGCCCAACTGACATTGACCAATGAAATTTTTGAGCAAAGTGCCGAAGCTACCCTTGGTACCACCAGTATTGATTACAGTACGGCTTTGTTTAACGGTATTGAGAAAATACGCGATCATCAACAAACGATATTAGACATTGGTCATGAAGCGGTCGGCTTACAGTTACTCGAGACTATGCCAGAGACGGCTGAAGCAAATACTGACAGCGCAGTAACTACGCCCACCGTAAAAAAACAGATCATAGAAAAGCGCATCAATGTGCCCAAAAGTTGGATTAGAGCACTGCTGCAAGTACAGTCTGCAGGTCAATTACCGCAAGACACCATCTATCTTGATCCAATCGCACTGTATAACGTGCTGTTTGAGCTGCGTATGCATGCTGATATCAAAGGCAAGCGCCGCGGACTGCTGATTGAGCTTAGACCTCAGCAGCTGCCGGTGATTATATTAGAGCCTTTTGACATCACTGTCACAAGCCAAGTCAGCCAACAGCAAAAGCCCTATCAAGGGAAACAAGCAAAGCTCATTCGCTTATGGGGTCGCCGTCGTCTGAGTCTATTGAAACGCCTGTTGCCACATACTGACAGCGTTTCAGTATCGCTACTGGGTCAAGGCATGCCAAGCTATTGGACACTAAAAGGAAAAGGCTTTCATTTTACCTTTGCTATGACAGGCTTTAGCCAAGCCAACTGGTCACAGTCATTAAACTTTGACTTATTACTACCCAAGCGCCCATTGCGTAATACA
>TARA_R110002033_G_scaffold16729_3_pt1 | contig 12450 bp, 12 predicted proteins | sample TARA_R110002033 | Tara Oceans TARA_R110002033 (sample SAMEA4397051) | marine metagenome | biome: Polar Biome; feature: [SRF] surface water layer (ENVO:00010504); material: water (ENVO:00002006), including particulate matter (ENVO:01000060) such as... | depth 5 m
CACATCTAATTTTGGCTCTGCTGGTGGTTCAGGCTTAGTTGTAGCAAGTTACAGACCTGCCGCAGAAGGAATTACAGGTGGCAATACTGTTACGACAACAGGCAACTATACAGTTCATGTTTTTACAAGTTCTGGCACATTTACAATACCCGCTAACAAAAGAGTACCAATCCAATACCTCGTCATTGCAGGAGGTGGTTCAGGTGGTGGTAAAGGATCTACTGGAACAAATAGTGCTGGTGGTGGTGGCGCAGGTGGTTACAGAAATTCAACTATAGGTGAAACATCTGGAGGTGGTGCTTCAGCCGAAGCAACATTACCATGTGTTGGTGGTAGTTATACAGTTACAGTTGGAGCTGGTGCTACGGGCAATAATTCTCAAGCATTACGTACTGGTGGTTCTAACTCTGTTTTTTCAACAATAACATCTCTTGGTGGAGGTGCTGGAATTGGAGGCACTTCAGCGGCAACAGGACATGGTTCTGCTGGCGGTAATGGATATGGCGGCGGAACAGGCACTGCGGGTACGACAGGCCAAGGCTCTGCTGGAGGAATTGGTTTTTGGAGTGGATCAAACGGTGCATCAGGTGGCGGAGGTGGTGCAGGTGGTGCAGGTGTTGGAACGTCAAACACTACAGCAGGAGCAGGTGGAGCAGGACTAGCTTCTAGCATAACAGGTTCAAGTGTAACTCGTGCAGGTGGAGGCGGAGGTGGTTCTGTTAACACTACAGCAGGAGCAGGTGGTTCTGGAGGCGGTGGAGCAGGTTCTAAAAATAGTGCTGACGCTACAGCAGGTACTGTCAATACAGGTTCTGGTGGTGGAGGAGTTGGAGGAACAAATGGTGGTGGAGAGGCTATAGGTGGATCAGGTGGTTCAGGATTAGTCGTTCTTAAATACCGATCTTCAAATAATTTTACAGAGGCTACAGGAGGTACAATTACTTTCAGCGGTGACTACGCAATACACACATTTACTTCTAGTGGAACCTTTTCAGTCAACACTGTTGGCGTTGCCGATAGTACTCTTGACTACCTCGTTATCGCTGGAGGAGGTGGTGGAGGAGCTTATTCTGGTGGAGGTGGTGCAGGTGGCTATCGCGCTAGTTGGAACTCAGAAGCATCTGGTGGAGGTGGGTCTAGCGAGACAGGGCTAACAGCCTCTATTCAAGATTATACTGTAACAGTTGGTGCTGGTGGTGCAGGTGGCCCGTATACTTCTAGCCCTCAAGCTGGCACAAATGGTGCAAATTCAGTCTTTGGTTCGATTACATCTACTGGTGGTGGCGGTGGTGGTGCTATGGAATCATCGGGTTTTACAGGAAAAGCTGGCGGAAGTGGTGGTGGAGGTGCATGGAGTTCTAATAATGCTGGTGGTGCTGGAACGTCTAATCAAGGATTCGCAGGTGGTACGGGCGACAGTTCTTCTTTAACGGGCGGTGGAGGAGGCGGTGGAGGTGCATCAGCCGCTGGAGGAAATTTTTCTAGTAATGTTTCTGGAACAGGTGGTGCTGGTGTTGCGTCTACAATCTCAGGTTCTAGTGTAACTCGCGCTGGTGGCGGAGGGGGTGGTATTGGATTAACCGCTACTTCTGGATCAGGTGGTGCTGGGGGCGGTGGCGCAGGAGCCTCAAGAGGATCAACTGTATCTGCTCAAGCTATAGATGGAACAGCCAATACTGGTGGAGGCGGAGGAGGTGGAGATAATACTTCTACTTTTGGTGCTGACGGTGGTTCTGGAATCGTAATTATTCGATACAAATATAAATAGGAATTAGTATGAAAAAAAGTTGCGGTACTTGTAGTCACAGTATGGAGAGTCAAGCGGAAGGTGAAGTCCTTTGCATGGCAAACCCTCCTGTTCCGATTGTAACAATTCAAGGTCAAATCATAAGTATTTTTCCCTCAATGATGGAATGGGGAAAGTGCGACTCTTTCATTAAAGGTAAAACTCAAAAACAAAACCCACAGCCTCCAGAGATTCTGGAGCCAGACTTAAAGGTGATTCAATAATGGCACATTATGCTCAAGTAAACTCAGATAAAATAGTTGTTCAAGTATTGGTAATGGACAACGATATGGAAACCAACGATGGAGAACAGGCTTGCATTGATTGGCTACAGGCTAATGTTCATAAAGATGATTGGGTAAAAACCAGTTACAATAATAAAATTCGCAAGCAATATGCTGGCATTGGATTTACCTATGACTCTACTAAGGACAAATTTATTGCTCCACAACCTTTTGCTTCGTGGTCGTTAGACTCCAATGATGATTGGCAACCACCCATTGCACATCCAGACGATGACAAAAAGTATTTCTGGGATGAGGATGTATATAAGGCCGACAATTCTAAAGGCTGGGTTGAAGTAGAGTAAGCCAAGTGGAGATAGATGCGAAGTTAATAATAACCGTAGGCGGTATGCTGGTAAGCATTGTGTCAGCGGCGGCGATAGTTAAGCAAAAACTATCTGCGGTTATACAACAGTTAGAAAAAATAACTCGTGATTACGAAGATCGACTTAGAGATTTAGATAAGAGAACTGATCGCCAAGAAAATCTTATAGATTTGAACGCACAAAAAACTCATGTTTTGTCGGGGATTATGTCACCAGAGAGACTAGAACGAAATAATAGAGAGTTAGAACGTATCCTTGTTATGGTTACAAACAATGATGATAGACTGTCTAAGATAGAAAAAATGCACAACGGAAGACATCCAAGTGTGGAGTAGATAATGTTTAAAGCTGTAGTGTTCCTATTTATTTACACCGGAGAAGTTGGCATTCCAACTATTGTTAACGATCCCTTACCACCAACAAAAACATTCTCAGAGTGTCTTTTGCGAGGTGCTAACATGATTAGAGTTATTTACCAAGGTAATCACGTTATTGTTGAAGCGAGGGCTGGCTGTGTTAAAGTTAAAGAACAAGAAAAAGATGATAAAATTGAAAAAGATGTTTAAAAAAAGGATTTAATGATAAGATCGAAACAAACAATATTGTAGATTGATTAACCAGTATTTAGGAGACATAAAATTTTAACATTATTAGGTAGCGTTTTAGGGTTTGGAACTTCTTTTCTGCCTCGCGTAATGGATTTCTTTCAAGACAGAGCAGATAAGAAACACGAATTAGAAATAATGACACGTCAAGCTGAGATACAACTCGATAAAACAGCTATTGACGCAAATATTCGAGAAGTAGAAACTATACATAAACACGACGCATCTCTCGATGGAGGAGGGTTTGTTAATGCTGTCAGGGCTTCTGTACGTCCTGTCATCACTTATTTATTTATGGCCCTATTTATCGGAGTAGAAGTCACAACGTATTATCTGTTAATACAGAATGGTGTGGCTCCCGGTGATGCTCTTGTAGCGGCGTGGGATGATCAAGTAATGGCGATGTGGGCAAGTATTTTAGCTTTTTGGTTTGGTGGTCGTCAGTTTAAAAAATGAGGTGCAACGATGCAGGTATTGAAATTATTAAAAAGTATGAAGGGTGCAGTCTTAGATGTTATCTGGACCCTATTGGTATACCCACTATCGGTTATGGTTCTATTTGGGGTCTTGACCACTCTAGGTTGGTTAGCAATCATAGAGATATTACCGAGAACGAAGCGGAATACTTACTTAAAAGAGAACTTCTTACGACTGAAAACGCAGTTGCAAGGATGGTTAGAACAGCATTAACAGAAAATCAGTTTTCAGCAGTTTGTTGTTTAGTGTACAATGTAGGGAGTGGAAGATTTAGAAGCAGTACAATAAAAATGAAATTAAATAGACAGGATTTTGAGGGAGCCGCTAACGAGTTTTGGAAGTGGCGCAGGGCGGGAGGAAAAATACTAAGAGGCTTGGTGCGTAGGAGAGAAGAAGAGAAACAACTTTTTTTAAGATGATGGAGTAAAGATGCCTGAGAATATAGAAAGATGCCCGCAATGTGGTTGCGATAAACCAAAAGTATTTGTACATGGCCACTACCAGTGCGTCGATTGTAAATGTGTTTCTGATGGCGATTGTTGCCAAGGAGCGCCGCTACCAACAGAGGATTAGTTTTGCCCTTAGTTAAGTTAAGATTTAAGCCCGGTGTTGATAAAGAAGGAACAGACTACGAAAACACGATGGGCTGGTCCAAGAGCGATAAAGTGCGTTTTCGTCAAGGTTACCCCGAAAGCATAGGAGGCTGGATTAAATATTCAGCTAACGCTTTTATTGGACTCTGTAGATCTTTATTGCAGTGGACAGCGAACGATGGCTCTAATCTTCTAGGCGTAGGAACCAGTAAAAAATTATATGTAGAGTCGGGAGAGACTTTTTATGATGTAACTCCTATACGCTCATCTTCTACAATAAATACTAATCCTTTTGCCTTAACGGGGGGATCTGCTGAAGTGACTGTCACGGATACAGATCACGGGGCTTTAGCAGGAGACTTTGTAACTTTTTCGGGTTCCACTAGTTCTGATGCAAATATAACCGCCGACGTGATGGATAGCGAATACGTTATAGATAGTATAGTTAATGATAATTCTTATAAAGTAACAATGTCTGCGAGCGCCGCAGGATCTGACGCTACTGAGGGGGGTTCAGGTGTAACTGCGGCATATCAAATAAGTACAGGTTTAGATACTTCTGTGCTAGGAACTGGTTGGGGAGTGGATACCTTTGGTGCAGAAGGATGGGGCGTTGCATCTACTGGTGCGGCCACAAGTATAACTGCTCAGTTAAGAGTATGGACATTGGCTCCTTTTGGAGAAGATTTGATAGCCAATATACGTAACGGACCTATATATTTATGGGACACTTCAGCAGGGTTTGCTACTAGAGCCGTAGACTTAAAAGACGTTGCTGGTGCCGACACATGTCCTACCATATGCAGAACTGTCGTTGTAGCGGCGGAAAGTAGGCATTTACTGGCTTTAGGTTGTGATCCGTTCAATGCTATAGGTACACAGGACCCTCTATTAATAAGATGGGCCGATGCTGAAACACTAACAACTTGGACCCCTGACACTACAAACACCGCAGGATCTTTACGTTTAAACACTGGTTCACAAATAATTACAGGTATCGCAACAAAGCGCGATATACTTGTATGGACAGATACTTCTTTAAACACTGTTTCGTATGTGGGTCCCCCATTCTTTTTCGGCACAAAGTTAATATCCTCTAACACAAGTATAATGGGTCCTAAGTCTGCCATAGAAGTAGATGGAATAACTTATTGGATGGGAAGTGATAATTTCTATTTATACGATGGCAGTACCAAAACCATACCTTGTACTTTGAGAGATGACGTATTTATCAATTTAAATAGGACTCAAACATATAAAACTTTTGCGGCGACAAATGTAGGCGAAAGCGAAGTTACGTGGTTTTATTGCACGTCAACAGATGAAGTAACAGACTATGTGACTTTAAACTATGCACAACAGATATGGTATGGCGGAACTATGACCCGTACAGCATGGGTAGATAGAAACCATAACGACAATCCTATTGCCGCTGGCACAGACAATTATCTTTATGATCACGAGTATGGCCTAGACGATGGATCTACTAATCCGGTCAGCCCGTTAAACTCTTTTGTAGAAAGTTCTGCATTCGAGCCTATACCCGGAGACGGCTGGCACTTTACTTTTCTTAATAGAATTATACCCGATGTAACCTTTGTCGGATCAGAAGTGGATAACCCTTCTGCTGTTATTACTATGACCCCTAAAAACTTTCCGGGCGGCGGCATGGGTTCTGGAGACGCAAGCACTGTTACTCGAAGTGCCACAACTCCTGTAGAAGCTTACACAAGAGAAGCATATATCAGACTACGAGGCAGGAGCTACACTTATCGTATAGAAAATAATAGTGTTGGAGTTCGTTGGAGGGACGGAAACCCCAGAATAGAAGCTAGACCGGACGGTAGAAGATGAGCCGCGTAGATACAGTTGCAAACACCATACCCAGATTACCTAGATCTGCGGATTTAGAGGTAACACAACAGTATATAGACCAGCTTGTTAGTGCGTTAGAAGACGCCATAGATGTACTTAACTCAACAAGACAACGCAGTTTTACTGAACTTAATTTAACTAATACGCAAGAACATGGTGGTAATTTACGTACAGGCGATGTATTCTCAAGTAGTGGCATTTTAAAGATTGTCCGAACAGGGGACATATATGTTGGTCCAAACACAGGTGCTACAGCTACAGGTACTGTTACCGTAGTCACAACATAAGGAATTTTAGTTATGGGTAGAGGCATATCAGACAACTTACTTTCACTTGGAGGAGGCCTTATTGGCTCGTTCTTTGGCCCCGCTGGAGCGGCGATAGGATCAGGCCTTGGTAGTCTCGCCGAGGGAGACGACTTTGGAGAAGCCATGATGGGTGGCCTGATGAGCTTTGGTGTAGGTAGCGCACTTCAGGGATTAGGCAGTACAGGAAGTGCTTTTGCAAAAGGAGGCGCAGAAGAGGCCGCTAAATTGGCGGCTAAAGAAAGCATAACAGATGGACTATTTACTAAAATTGGTTCAGACACTTTTTCCAATATAAGCGCAGGTGCTGGAACTGAAGCGGGATTAGGTGGATTTTTAAGTTCAGCAATTAAGAACCCAAAGGTATATACGGGTCTAGGCGCGGCAGGAGTGGGTTTGTTAGGTTCCGGCGCTATAGATGAAACTACGCCTCTTCCTGTTGATAGAGCAATTTCTTCTAGACAACCAAATTTAACAACTGGACCCTTGAGAGCAAAATTTGCGCCTCCCGCAGATTTCGCTCCCGGTTTTGATCCGGAGTTTAACTTTGGTTTTGCAGAAGGAGGCATCGTTTCGGGAGATCGGAATTATGCTAATGGTTCTGGAATTGAAGCAATAGATGTACTCGCTGATCCAGCAAATAGGGGAGAAGCGGTAGGTAATGTCGGTACATTAGTTAGTGGGGCTAATACTTTTGGAAATCTGGGGATTCCCGGCGTAGGCACGGTTATAGGAGCGATAGGCTCCGGAATGGCCGCAAACGACTATCAAGATGCTCTTACTAGACAGGGAATAACAAATCAAGATCGCTATAATATATCTGGACCTGAAGCTATACTCGGAGGCATAACCCAAGGTTTAATAGGGGACACAGCCAGAACACAATATAACAACAGACTGAGCGAGGTTCAAGATAGATTAGATCGAGCCGCTCTTGAACAAGCCCAGAGAGGACCCTTCGCTCCTTCAGCCATAACGCCTTATCAAATGAACATTAATCCCAGCGATGTTGCGGTGACATCAGATAATATGAATCCGGTAGATGATGGCGGCGGCGATGATGATGATATTAATAATCCAAATGGCGGTCTATCGTTAGATTTAAATGCTATGGCCAATGCACCCGGTTTAGATGATAACCCCTTAGAATTAGAGGCCAATAAAGAAAATCTTGCATCTCTAATGGCTGGCCAAGGTCCTGCTTTTAATATTGTGGCAGGAAGTGTGGAAGGGTACAATGATATAGGCCCAGCGGTACAAAACGCTATACAGGGAATGCAAAGAGATGTAGCTTATTCAGACACTGTGACGCAAGGATCGTTAGACGATGGTTATGCTGGCGTAAGTGATGAAGCTTTTGAGAATCCGGGTTTCGGAGAAGACGGAATGGGAAGTTCTTTTGCACAAGGAGGTCTTGTCCCCGGAAGTATGAATCAGCCTCAAAAGCGATACTTTGGAATATATAAGCAAGGTGGCCCTGTAAGATCATATGCGTTAGGCGAAAATGTTGACGCTATTGAAGCAGAACAAGTGCAACAAAATCCAATAGTAGTAGAAGCGGTTGCGGCTATTACAGGAAATCATCCAAATCCCGAAGCGGCCATAATGCAATTTGTTAAAATATATGGCCAAGAAGCTTTAGTTGCTTTACGTGACGAGATCGTTGCAGAAGCTTCTTCAGAAGAAAGACAAGCTTCAGGATTAGGCGCTTTGTCTGGACCCGGAACAGGGCTATCTGATGATATTCCTGCGGAAGTCCAAGACCGTGGAATGTCCGAACCAGCGGCGTTATCTGTAGGGGAGCAGGTTGTTCCGGCAGATGTTGTAGCAATGTTAGGTGACGGATCTACTGAAGCAGGTTCTAGAAAGCTAGACAATATGGTAGATGAAGTTAGAATGCAAAAGACAGGAACTAAACAACAAGCAGGACCACTAGATATGAATAGAGTGGAAGGTATGGTTGCGTGACAGTATCCTTTATACCAAAGGATGTATTTAGTGTAGTAGCTCGCGATGTCGAAGAATTTTTAGCGCCAGCTATAGAACTATCACATGGACGAGACGACATGACTTCGATATGGAAGTATTTAATATTAGGTCAGTCTCAACTATGGATGGCTTTTGATGATGAAGATAATAAACCCAAAGGTGCTTTAGTAACAAGAATAGAAGACTATCCACTTAAAAAGATGATAAACTATCTGTATATTGGTGGTGACGATTTAAAAGAATGGCATAAAGATATGCTGGCCATAGTAGAGAAGTTTGCTAGAGAGCAGGGTTGTGAAGGTATGGAGTTGGTCGGGCGAAAAGGCTGGGATAGATTTTTAAAAGACTGTGGTTGGGAAGCGAAACACATAATATGCGAGCGTTTCTTTGATGAAGAAACACAACAGGAGAAGTTAAATGTTGCTTAGACACAAAAAGATGTGGACTGATGGTCCTGAAGATTGGTCAGACAGTGAACAGGAGGACATGCTTCGAGGCGTTTGTTTTGGTAAAGGAAGTAGTAGTAAGAACACCGCTCCAGCACAACCAACCAGTCAGACTGTTAGCCAAACTAATCTTCCAGATTACGCGGAACCATTTGTAACCGGATTAATGGAGCGAGCAGAAACTGCAAGCTTAAACCCTTATGAAGCATATGGTGGTCCTAGACTTGCTGGTTTCGATGCAAATACAACTGCGGGGTTTGATGCGATTACTCAACGCGCTCAGTCAGATACTCCTGCGGCTTTTACAAACGCAGAATCAGCTTTAACCAACGTGGCTGGAGCCGCCCCTTTAGAACAGCAAGCGCAGTTCGGGGATGTTGCTTCTTTTACAGATCCCGGTGTTGCTCAAAATTACATGAACCCATACGTATCTAATGTACTTGATGCTCAAAAAGCAAGACTTAATGAAAACTTTGCAGAACAGCGACTGGGGCGAGAAGCTCAAGCTTTAAACGCAGGTGCTTTCTCTAACTCACGTCGCGGTGTTCAGGAAGGCATAGCTGAACGAGAACTCAATAGACAATTAAACGAAGCAGATGCCCAAGGCCTCGCGGCGGCTTACCAGAGTGGCGCTAATATATTTGGCGCTGAACAAGCACAAGATATGGCCAATAGAAGATTAAACACTGACGTATTTGCAGGTAATCAAGCTCGTCAACTTGATCAGTATGGCCGACAAATAAGTGCCGCAGATAAATTATTAGCAACAGGAGCGGCAGGAGACGCCTTAGCTTTTAATAGGGCTAAACTTCAAGCGGGTGTTGGAGGAGCTTTAGAAGGTAAAACTCAACAAGGTCTTGATATCGGCTACAATGATTTTGTTAATCAACGAGATTTTGACCGCAATCAGTTAAATTTTTACAGCGGTATATTAAGAGGTGTGCCTATTTCGCCACAACAAGACACTCAGATTTACAACGCACCTCCTAGCCAAATGAGTCAATTATTAGGTCTAGGAGTAGGTGGTCTCGGTTTAGCTAAAGCATTAGGATAGATCCATGAATATAATTCAACAACAAGAGTTACTCAAAGACCTAAGTGATCAGGATATTGCTGGCGAAATGCAACGGCCTTCGGGCAACGTGCCTTTATATCTTGTAGCAGGTGAAGCTAAACGCCGTGCAGACTTACGTGAGCGTTTTAAAGCCGAGCAGTCTGGCCCACCACCAACCTCTACAGTTCAAGAAGATTTACTAAGCAATATCATGGCCTCTCAAATGCCAGCAACAGGTATTGCTCAAGGAATGCCACAGCGACAGATGCCTATGGCACCACCACAACAGATGGCTATGGCACCACAACCACAACAGATGGCTATGGCACCACAACCACAACAGATGCCAGCGATAGCGCCTACAGGTGAAGCGCCTATGAATCAAATCCCTCAAGCACAGGGAATTATGGCTGGCCAACAAGGAGGCATGGCCCAAGGCTTTGCCGGAGGCGGACTGGTTAGAGAAGATCGTAAATATCAAGACCCGCAAGGGGCTATCGTTGGGATTAATCCTTATATTTCCGGAGGTTTATTTAATCCTACTCCTGTTGCACGAAGGGATTCTTCAGGAGCGCAAGCTTTCGCAAATCTCAAAGCGCAACAAAAGGCGAATATATTAGCATATAATGCCAAAAAACAAAAAGAAAGAGAAGATAGGGAATATGCTAGGGACTATGACCCGGCTATGGCATTTTTGTATAAAGATGTAGATGCAAATAGTTTTGGTTCGTTTGGAGAGCTTGATCCGCAGATAGTAACAACAAATCCTCGCGATGGAAGTATTGTAGTAAGTCGTGCAAGTGATCCGAAGCCCGAACCCAATACTGGTGATTTAACTCTATCTTCCGATATAAGTAACATGGGCAATCAACCTCTAGATACCAGCGCAACCTTTAATTCCACTCTACCTTTGACCGCAGACGAGATAGCGCGAGGCACTGATTTCAGAGGATTGAGAGACACAAACAAGGATATCAAATCTAACAGAGATGCTATGTTAAATTTAAAACTAGGAAAAAATCCTATAAACTTCGATCCGGGCAGAGCATCCGCTCTTAAAGTAGATCAGATAGATCCTGCTCTATACAAAGGCGTAGACCCCATAAATATTCAACCGAGAGGAACAGTTGCTAACCCAACGCAAAACAAGTTTAATAAATTAAAATTAGACGAGATTAGAAAAAGAGAACTAGAGGCTATAAGAAACGCAAACGTCGATCCGTACAAAAATATGGTTACAAGATTAGCCGAACGCCGAGCGGCTCTAGATGAAGACAAGAGCGGCAATGTAGCACAGACACTCATGGATCTTGGTGGGCGTATAATGGCGGGTAAGTCTCAATATGGCTTGACCAATATTGGTGAAGCAGTATCCCCCGCACTTAAAGCGGCGCAAGACAGAAAGTCTGGCCAGACGGCAAGAGAAGATGCTCTTTTAGCTTCTGAAATGGGTATCATTTCTGGTCAGAGAAGCTTTGACAAAGATCTACGCGCCCAAGCTAACACAATAGTGCAAGATAGATTAAAAGAAAATGAGATGATTAATAAAGAAACAGCGCGAGCAAATGCACAAGCGGTTGATAACTATAATCGAGATGTAATTGAAGAAGATAAAGAGTATGCGGACAATAGATTTTTAGCTGTACAGAAGAAGAATGATCAAAAATATAACACTACTCAAAAGATAAATCTACAACAGGCGCGTATAGCGGAACAAGTTCGTGCAAAGCTCGCAGATCAAGCAGAAATCAACAGGATGGCTAATAGCACTAATGCGGAGAGACGGGATGAAGCGCGAAAATTGCAACAGAACTTAGACAGAGAGCTTAGAATACTTCAGTTAAGAGGCCAGTCTCTATCAGAATCAAAGAATGATATTATCAGGAGACAAGAGCAAAGAGATACAAAAGAATTCCGAAGAGAAATACTTGGCAAGACACAAGATTTCACGGCGAAAGAAAATAAGTTAAACCGACAAGCTAAAAAAGATGCACCCGCTCCTCTAATTAAAGCATTCAATCAGGCGAATGACTTGCCAGAAGGAACGCCACAAGAGAAAGCTTTTAAAGAAAGAATATTCGGCGCTATCGATGGATCGACAAAGGCGAAGAGATCGGCAATAGCATCTGCAACAAGATCATTTAACGATAAGTATACAAAGTGGGTGCAGGAGCGCGGCACACCGAGAAATGCCGCAGAGTGGAAAGAAGCGGAAGAGGGTTTAGGTTTAGATAGCGTATCTCGCGCACTGTTGGCTCTTCAGAAACAAAGAGTGATGGGCGGTTCAGGAGGCCCCGCAAACAACGCCACAGGCAGAGGCAAACCTGCGTATAGACAAGTAAAGTAATTAGGTAACTTAAATGGTTCAAATATGGGAGATCGACGGCGTAGGACGATACGAGTTTCCTGACGATATGTCAGAAGCGGATATATCTGCTGAGATCGAAAACATAATAATACCTAACGCCAATATGGACAGCCCAGATCCTGAAGCAGTTAGAGACTCACCTCATTTATTCCCCGATATAGACCGTGGTTCATTCTTTGGCGGCCTTGGCAGTGGAGCCGAACGCCTTGGACGAGTTCCCGAAGCCGTGGGCGCTGGCGTATTTAGATCACAAGAGGAACTAGATGATCTAAAAGCGCAGATGGCCGAAGAGAATAATCAACAGAGATACCGTGCAACTCTAGACGACGTTACAGGCCAGTT
>TARA_R110002033_G_scaffold104015_1_pt1 | contig 12426 bp, 14 predicted proteins | sample TARA_R110002033 | Tara Oceans TARA_R110002033 (sample SAMEA4397051) | marine metagenome | biome: Polar Biome; feature: [SRF] surface water layer (ENVO:00010504); material: water (ENVO:00002006), including particulate matter (ENVO:01000060) such as... | depth 5 m
ACTATTCCAATGTTCATTGCTCTGTGTGCTTGAGCAGGGAACTTACCCATTCCTGTTACTTCTACTTGTTGGTTATACCACTGTCTAGCTGTATAAGCTATTTTTTCAAGATTTGCTTTAGTAACCTTTCCTTTAGCACTCTCACCAATTGATGAAAATCTAGGAGCTGCTGTTGTAGCTAATGTAGCCATAATAGCCAGAGTAACTGCAAATTCAGCCAAACTATTCCCTTTATTCTGTTTCAGAAGTCCAAGCATCTGTGTCTAGTATCTCCATTATTTGTGGGTGACTTTTCTTAGCGTATGTGCTAAATACAGCAGGGTCATTATCTGCATCATTGTCACAGCTAAACTTTAATAAAGCCTCATCACCTGCAACATTCTTTCTTAATGATGCCTTGTCTGTTTGTATAGCTTGTTTTATTAATGCATTGGCAGTACCTACTATTGCTAATAATTCAGCCTTAGTATCACCAGATGCATATTCATATCCATAAGCATCCATCCATGTTTTTATTTGTGCTTTAGTGTTAGAATCTGTTGGTGCATCTGCACTATTAATGTCTGCCATAGGTATGGCTAAATAGCACCTATCCTTCCATTTACCTTGATAATCATCTGACCATCTGATCGATATGCTCATATTAAATTTCCTTATGGTATTGTCGTTGAACGATTAGTATCACCTTTCTTATAGCCTTCTGGCTCTGCATTTGGTGGTGATTTAAAATCCGAGGCTACTCCAGAAGTTAAAGTTCCATGATTAGCATTTCCACTTCTGTCATATACTGTTGGATGAGTATCCTCTAATCCTGTTACTGCATCCATTGAACCCATTGCCCAATATCCTAATAAATTAGATGAGTAATCAGTTGATATATTCCCATGTCTACCAAGTGCATATAATCCACCTACCTCTCCAGCTGAGAGTGCTTTACTATAAAAAAAGCAGTTTGACACTTTACCATTCCAATTATTATTTGAATATGCCTCTCCTATAACAAATGGTTTATTTGCAAAATCCATATCTCCAGATGAAGGAAAATCACTTGCATCATCTGTACCTAAACTTTTTGCACTATTATCTAGATATATCTTAACTCCTGTTCTACCTGCTGAAATTCCACCCCATACTAATATAAGTTGATGCCAATTACTTGTATCTGAGAAAGCATTATCCACAACATTGGGAGCATAGGCGTTATTATTAAATCTTACTGCAATTCCATTGCTTTGAACTTTAATTTGTACTTCTGGCTGATTATCTATAACACCTAAATTAAACAAAGGATGATTACCACTAGTGGAATCTGCTTTAAACCAACCACCCATAGTAAATGCCCCATCATAGTTATCACCTAAAGCATCACCAATACCAACCCCTGTATGTATATAAGCATCTGTACCATCTAAGTCTATAAAGTTATATGGAGAGTTTGCACCTGCACTTAGAAATGATTGGTCTGGTAAGATAGAACTATATACTAAATCATTTGTATCCATGTTAGTCATTGTGCCATCATTATCATTAGATGATACATCTTGGATTGTTGGGTGAGCATCAGAACTACCAGAACCCATTTCCCAACCACCTACTAAATTTGTGCTAAAATCACTTAGTTTAGTAAATCTGCTCTTTGCCATATCTGAAATGGTTTGAGCATTAAGTATTGTTTGGTAAAGTGCAAGGCTTGAAATTTGTCCTTCAAATTCATTAGATGTGTTACCTGCACTTGTACCTATTGTAAAATCAGAATCACCTGCCCTTAATGTTACATTCTCATTCCAACTTCCAGAATCTTCATAAACACCATCAACATATATTTTACCTTCGCTACCACTTGCTGTTCCACTATTTAAATTTACTGTAAACATAACATGATGCCAAGCATCATCATTTAATGCAGATGCTGTATCATTATATAAATATCCACCTGTAGCTGACCTTATCATACCTCTTATTTTACCATCTGACTTAAGGTACATACTAAAACCAGAATCATTTCCATCTTCATTGCCAAATAAATATTTACTTGTACCTGAGGTTTTAAACCAACATCCAAAAGATAAATTAGAAAGTGTTAAATTATTTATAGATGTTTGAGAACCAACATCTACATAGGCGTTACTGCCATCAAAAGATGTATAAAAATCTGGTCTAGCTATAGATGCAGTAGATTCTGGTTGTGCCTTATCTCCTGCTCTGAGCCATAATTTAAGGTTGGCAGTTCTGTCTGTATCATAAGAAGATGATACACTTAAATCATATACTTTAGAACCTATTATAGCCATATCATTAGCTGATAAAGCTACATCCCAAATAGCAACTTCATCAATTAACCCATTAAAATATTCTCCTTTCTGATTATTTGCGTGTCTTCTTCCGATATTCATAGTATCAATACCAGATGCATCATTTAAAAAGAAAGTTTTATCCGTAGTAACATTAAAAGTTTGAGCAACAGCTACTCCATTAACATATAAAACAGGAGCAGTAGCATCTTGAGTTACTGCAACATGATACCAAGTGTCATTTGATAAAGCAGCATTCGTTTTAAGACTCCATTTATCTGACGCTGCCTGTCTTACAAAACCTGCAAGTTGTGGTTCTAATCTAAGGTAAATGGATGTGTTACCGTTTGCATCTCCAAAATTTATAATATTTCTATCTCCACTACCACTTGGCTTTATCCAAGCAGAAATAGTGCCTGTATTTAAACTTGTAAAATCAGCCACATTGTTGCTTAAATTTAATACATCATTAGAACCATCAAAGTTTATTGAAAATTTGTTAAAAACTGTTTTTAATACAGCACCACCCTTAGAAAGTAAATTGCCAAGACCAAGCATAGCTCTAGCCTAAGTATGCTATAACTTTTCCAGAGGCTAACGTAAAAGCAGACCAATTACCAAATATAGTGACACCTTGAGGAAATGTAATACTATCTGATGTGTCTCCATTATTATTAGAGTCGCCAATGTACAAACTAGAGCCTTTGGGGGTTAATGTTGTAAATACTGTATCTTCTAATAGTGTAAAAGCAATAACGTTCTTCCCAGAGATAGCTGTTGTTCCTGTTTCAAGAACTGCTCCTGCTTGACCTAAGCCTAAATTGTTTGCTTCACTAACTGAATAATTATTAATTGCCATCTTGTTTCTCCTTTTTTATGACTTACCGAGCATTGCACTTCTCATGGTCATATTGGTTAAAATAAAAATGCATCGCTTGGAATGATTGTATAGCCAGTTTCTGAACTAAGTCTTTCTCCATTACCGATCCGTTTTGCTTTGCGTACCATATCATCATATTTAGCTCTCCATAGGTTCGCAAAGTTTAATAATACAGGATCTTCAGTAGCTGAAGCCTGTATTTCAAAAATATGTGCTATAACATGATATGCTAATGCACGATGAAATCTTGTTTCAAATGAAGGTGAGTCTCCATCGTCTATTTTATTAGCTGTAGTCCCATTCCCTGTTGTGTATTCATTATCATTTTTTACATGATGTACAGTAATTGTTTTGCCACCAGCAGGAGATTTGTAACTGCTAACGTTAGTAACATTTGAATTTTGGACTTTAACAATAGCTATATTATTTCTATCAATATACCAATTATGATTACTTGCCTCGCTTCTACTCATGTTAAATCTACCTCATCTGGTGAATTAATTAAACGATTCATTGTAAATCCGTCCATATCTACTTGATAAATTTCAAAAATTTCATCTTGATATGCGCCATTAACTAAATTATCAATAGAGTAATTACGTAAATCTTCAGTTGTTGTAAAAGATATAGTGCCTTTTAAAATTTTTGTTTGAGACAAAAAATCCCTAGATGCTTCATTAAGATAGTCAGTTATCTCAGCATCTGTTGCTGTTGCATGAACTTTGTTAATGTAACCTGCTAATTCTGCTTTTGTCATGTTTTAGTAGCCTTTTTTAGTTCTTTTATAACTAGAATTCTTTTTTTTACTTGGCTTGACTGCTTTTTTCTTTACTGGTTTTTTCTTCATAATTCCTCTATAAGATGAGGGGCATTAAGCCCCTCAATCTTTTATAGTTGCTTACGCTTCGTGAACAAACGTGCCTACACCTCCAGTAACAAACCAGACTGATCCACTACAAACAATTTTAATGTAATTGCCTAAGTGACCAGTTCCTTGAGTTAACTGAACGTACTTGTTAACTGCTCCATCTAGAACAGAGACTAATCCATCAGCAGTTGTTGCATCTGCGTTACCGCCTTCTTGCATACCAACATAGCCTGCAATTTTTGCACCAACTGGAGTGATTCTACATGTATTAGCTGCACTTGCTGCAGACTGAACAAAAGTAAACTCAAGTCCTTTTTGTGCTGCAGGTAGTGTTATAACTACATTAGCTCCACCTGCTTCCATGAGAATTGTTTTCCCACTGTCAGCTATGCTTAATGTAGTTGCTGCAGTTACTGTTTTAATAGCTGCATTTGATCCACCTAAATAAGGTCTAGCCATAATTAGCCTCCTTACGCTGTGATTTTAAACAGATTATGACTATCAATAAGTTGTATGCCGATACCTTCGTCAGACATGTATTGATCTTTAACACCGTCAAAGGCATTATCTGTTTTTATGTTAGCTTGGTATACGGAAGGTCTGTATTGAGCGTGAAACAGATTCTCGTCTGTTACAACAGTCATATACTTATTATACTGGTTCCTTAATGCAGGAGTTGGAATCAACTGCAACATACCATGTGGTGTTTCAAGAACTCGGTAGTTAAAACCTAAACCATCACGTTTCATATCACCTAGGTTTACTGACCAACCAGAGTTACCTGCTAGTCCAGAATCACCTGCCATTTTGGAGAAATAGCCAAGGGCTCCTGCTCCGACAAAAGCACGCTTTACACCTGATTCAGGAACATACTGGAACACCTTCTCCATATCATCAACAAATTGACCATATGAATATGAAGCTTCAGATACAGTAAAGATATTCTGATGGTCTTTAGTTACATCAGACTCACCATACTGCTCTAAAGCGCTTACAATACCATACGTAGTTCTAATAAGGTTTCCATTCGCATCCGTTCTTCCAACATCACCAAAACTTTCATTAGTTGCTCCATCTCTGGAATCAGCTAAATCAGTTCCACCCATTCTTTTACCAAACAGAAACGCTTTCTCTTTTTGCATTTTGTGTTCTTGTGCTTTCTGCCTACGCAATCTTGCTAACTCAGATGACTCACCTTTTAAAACAGCAGCTTGAAGCGTACCTGTTACTTGTAGGGGGGTTTTAAAAATCTGAGTAGAATTGTGAACAACTGATATTTCATCAGCCCATGCTTCTGGAGCAGAACCACCTTCACCTTGTGCATTACCAACTACACAAAAATAGTCATTATTAGAAACTGAAATAGCACTTAATGCTTTTACAGTAATGTGACTAGCTTCTGGTATAGCTGTAATAATTGCAATACCTCTGTTAGTTGTTTTAGTTACATCCCATATTTCACAAGTTAACCCAATCCAAGAAGAATCTGGTGAAGATGATAGATTATAAATAGATTTAACTTCTAAAGCATCTCCATTATCATCATTACCTAATGTAGATCCTTCTGCAGCTTGAAACTCTTGCTTTACCCAAGGGTTCCTATGTTCAAACATTTTAAATATAGGGTCTGGTACTTGTCTTAACTCTTGATTAGCTACCATTGTTGTAAATGGTGCTACATCTGTCCAGAGTTCTCTTGTTACTTGTTCATCAACATGAAAATCTCGTCTGTCAAATAAGACACCTGATGCAGCCATTGCTTTTCCTATAGCCATTTTATTTTTTCCTTTTTATTACCTACCTAATAGTGCATCGCTAAACATTTGCTCATCAGTGCGAGGCTGTTCAGACTTTCCTGTCTGCACTGCTGCAGTTCTAGGAACATTTAAACGCTGTGCTTGATTTTGCATTGCTTGCGTTTTTTGTTGCACTACTGGGTTAGGATTAGATTGTAATTCATATAGTTTAGCTAAACTATCCATTGTAATGTTCGATGGTGATGCTGCCCAATCAATAAAGTCATTTGCCTTAGTATTGTCCCAACCATATGTGTTTGTTGCGACAGTATGAGCTTGTTGCTTTACCATTTGATCTTGTTGTACTCTCATTTGTTGTTGGTACTGTTGCTGCATCTTTTGATTTCTAGACTCATCTGCATTACGTAGATATCCGAGGTAATCATCTCGGTATTGTTCTTTAGCCATGCGAAACTCAAATGACTTTGATTCAGGGTCATTTAAAGCATCTACTTCATTATAATTCATTGGCTTCTCAGGGGCTACTGGCTCCTTCAATGAGTCCTGTTGGAATCCTTGACTGGGGTATCCTGCAGGTTGTTCATTGGAGAGTGATTGCAAATTTTCTAAAACTTGTGGATTTTGTTTTATCATATTTTCCACAGGAGCTAAGCCATTTTTATAATAGTCTAACTCAGTTCTTAATGTTTGCATCTCACCCTTGGCTTTGTCAGCTTGGGATTGCCAATATTTATATCGGTCTTGCTCTGATTCTTGATCAGGCACTTGATTACTAGTTTCTGTAATTGGGTTTGCACTAGTAGGTGTTTCAATTGTTTCAGTCTGAACACTAGGTTCTTCTTGAAACATTTGTACTGGCTCTACTGGAGCATCTTCAGCATTACGTACTTCTATTTGTTCTTCCATTTTGTTTCCTTATTTACGATTTGATACTATCAGCAACCGTTGTTAATCCTCAATTCTTTATAACAAATTATGTTTTTTAAATTTTTTTATCATATCTTCATCTGTATCTGCATACATAAATCCACTATCATTAGTTCTATACTTCTTAATAGCTTTTATTTTAGCCATAGGATCTTGAGATCTAACAAAATCTCTAAAGCCTTCATCGTTTTCTACATAATGATTTACTAATCCATCAGTAAGCATTGCTTTAAAAGCACCTACTGTTCCTCCACCCATCATATTATGCCAAACATAAGCACTGTCTCTCATGTATTTTCCTAAGGCTTCGCTATTAACTTGATTATCTATTATTTAAAATCCTCTGGCATCATAAATTTTGATGTCTAGTTATAAATCTTCTATACTCAATAAAGCTTCGTTCAGTTCTCTTTGTGGATTATCAGAAACATCTGACATTGTTTCTCTAGCACTCCTTAGCTCATCTCCTAATCTTGTTTGATACAGCTTGCTTGCCATTTCTACTTTTGCTTCGGCTTTAGCAAGCTTCTTTTCAAACTCTTTTACTTCTACACGCTTCCTGTCATGTAATGATTCACGCTGTGCAGTTTGGAGATCGCCTTTAAGTTTTTTAATTTCTTCAGCTTGTGATTGCATTTGAGATTGTAGTTGTTTCATTTGACCTGAACGCTCCATTACACCTTCCATATCAGCAACGTCAGTCTGTTTTAATACTTCTACTTGATCAATTAACCCTGCTTGATATAGCTGCATGTAATACTCAAAACGAGCCCAGCGATTACTAGGTAAAGTAGAGCCACTTAAAACAATAACATCATATCGTCCAACTGTTATGTCATTAATTTTTCCAATTAACACCCCAACATCATCATATAGAGGACTGTTTATTGCTACTTCTTTAGGAGCATTATTTGGTTGCATTAATCTCATTACTTTTTCATCTGTATAAGCGTATTGCATTAAACCCACAACGCTTTTTGCTAGTTGATTAATGCCTTGTTCAATATCATCTCGTTTTGATTTAATTCTTCTTTGACCATATTCATCTAGAGCAACTGTCCCTTTAAAAGTTTGAGGAGCATTAGCTGTTCCACCTTGCATCATTGCATAGATCCCTAAAATTCGTTCAATATCTGCACGAGCATCTGCTTCGTTTTTATAAAGTTCATTTGGTAAAGGCACAGGTGCTGCAACAATTGGCGAACCTAACTCAGGGTCAAATTCGATTACTGCTGTTCCTGCTCTTCCCCAGTCTTGCTCTACTTGTTTTTTATTAACAGCTCCACGAGGAATAAGAAGCTTAACATTAGTACTACTTGATGCATGAGCTACGATTAATGAACGTATCTTATTAATGTACTCTTGTAAACCTTTTACTAATCGTACATCACTCATTGGATATGGATTACGATTAAAGCCATTCATAAAAGGTACAATTGGATATTCTTCAATTGGCAGTATAACTGTATGGAGTTTGTCTTCTCCGATACTAACGCATTGTTCAATGTGGGTAATTTCTATATCATTTTTTAGTATTTCTTGTGTATCAATTAAATCACCTTTTGTCATTACATCAATAATGCTAGTACTGTTAGGTATTGACCCTGCGTGCTCAGGCCCTTTCATTGGAACTGGTTGTCCTGTTTGAGGGTCGTTCATCAAATGAAACCTGTCTCCAAGTGTATCATACAATTGCAAATACTCACTAACAGAGGCTTTGTCGGTTGCTACTCGTGTTCCTTGATTTGTTACAATAGAAACAACTGGTTCTTTGATGTACTCAGCGTATTGTTCTTGACTTAATATTTGTTCTTCATTACTAAAAGGGTCATAAACTTTACAATATTTAATTTTAATTTTTGTGTAACGTTCAAATAATTCTAATTCTCTGTCACCAGTAATTCCCTCTCCTGTCTTTCGTGACCTTAGAGTAACATCCTGAGACTCTTTTCCAAATCTTGATTCAGTAGGTAAATTAATGTAGCTTGTCTCTACTGCTTTCTCAATAATCTCTTTGTACTCTGGATACATATCCATTAGCTGACCTTGCGTTACTACTTTAGCAACAATTATATGTGCAGAATCTCTGCAAAAATAATCTTTTGCATTCGGGTCAAAGAATACTTCCATAGGATCAATTGATTTTACATAAACTTCGCCACGCCCAAAGTCAGCATCAGGGTCTACATAGGACATCATTACGCCCATTCCCTTAACATAGTAATCATCGATGCATTGTTTTAACTCTGAGTTTCCATTGGATAAATCCCAAGAATAGGTCATCAGATCGGAAAACATACTTCCAACCTTAGTGTCACTGGTTTCACGACCTGTTGACTGGAATCGTGGCTTGTTGGCTGTTAGCATTGCTTTCGCTTGCTCTACAGCCGAATAAATTACATTAACAACAATTGGCTCTTGAGCTCTAGCACGTAATGCTTTAACCTGCTCTTCAGTCCATTGTTTCCCATGTCTAAATTCATTATCTTCTGTGGCTTGCTTTGACCACTGTGCTTTTGACGATGAATACTCAGATAGCAAATCGTGAGTAAATTGTACATCATCTTCTTTATAATCGTTCAATAATAGGTAGGTGGTTTATTGGTGATTAATTATGTAGTTATACGAAGGTTCAAATAAAAAGTTCCATTTTATGCTATTTTCCAACTAATGTCGTCTGCATCAACTTCTTGCTCTTTTGTTGTTGATTGTATTTTTGTATGATGAGGTCGATAACTTTTTTTCATAGCATAGTACATTCCGTCTAATAAATCGTCATGCTTTCCTCTTGGATACAGTAACAATTCATCTTTTAATTCTGTCATATTTTTTTTTATAAATACTTTTCCTTGAGCAAAGTACGGTTCCATTGTTTCTAGCCTTGAGGATTTACTAGTGCGTGGGTTTTCTTTTATTTCTAATCCTGCTATAAATAAATTTTCTTCTTCTGTTCGATGCTTAATATACTCTCGTAACATCTCTTGATAGCCTACAGATTCAATCCGAACTTTTACTGGTTTGTATATTTTAAAGTATTCAATAATTGCTTCAGCTAATTTCATAGGGGTCGCCCTTTTTCGGTAGTATGGCAGTATATATCGGTTGTTCTGTTCGTCTACTGCAACTGGCATGATTACAGAGTAATCTGCTGTTTTGCGTGTTGAGGATGCAGGATCAACCCCCATAAATACATTAACTGGAATTGTTGTATCTTTATTACTGATAAAATGTTGACTAGAGTCGTCAATAGTTAGTGTGTAATCATGATATTGAATATAACTCTCTTTAAATAACTGGTCTTCATCTCCAACAATCTGACATAGATATTCACGATAAAATACACTAACTCGTGCAATTGATTCTAATTCTATTTTTTTTTGTTTTAATTTTTTTATAGGCTGCCACTCTTCCCATAGAGCAATTCCTTTATCCATATCAGGAGCAAAATGTAAATTTGCCCATCCTTTCATTTCTTTTAGTACCTCAACTAAACATCGTTGATGCTGAGGAGTACCAATAACGATAATTTTTCCTCGTCGTGGATCTAACGAAGGAACTGCTGATTGCAGCAACCATCGTAAGTTTTGCTCCATTGCTTCGGAAGTTTTAGTATTATTTTCATCTTCAGGGTCATCCACAATAATTAGAGTTGGACGTTGGCTCCCCACTTTAATTCCACGTAACTGTTGTCCTGTACCCTTGCAAATAATAACTGTACCATCTTTCAGTTCAATTTCTGCCTTAGCCCATTGTTTTGCTGAATGCTGACCCCAATATCCATATATTGCTCTAAACGTTTCTGAATAATCTAATACGTCTTTGATTGTACCTAGTAGTTTTATTGCATGGTCTTGAGTTCTAGAGACTAATACAATTAACTTTGCACCATCGTGGTTCATAATGTGATACAAGGGATACACGCCTCCTACAATGGAGGACTTAGCATGACCACGAGGTGCAATGATGTTCACCTGCTTGGAGGAATCGTCTTGGAGAACATCAGCTATTTTATAATGAAACGAAGGTGACGGAGAAGAAAACATACTTGGCATTGTAACTTTGCCAAACATAATCATGTTATCTCTTAATTTATTTAACAAAATTTTTTTATGCTTATCCATCATCTCCTTTTTTTTATTTTTTTAGGACATTTAGTTATGTTTATAATTTTTGTTTCTTCAAAACTACCTGTTTTTAAGCCACAATGTGTGTCACTCTTACTCTTACCTGCAAACCCACACGTTCTGCCCTTTAAGGTGCAATATTCAAACAATAAACTAGTAGTCTAGCTCATCATCATAGCCATTGTACAGCAGTCCGTATGTTTCCATTTCTTTTAAAGCGTCTAACGCAACTTCTGAAAGAAAATTAGCATCCGTTGAAGGCAAAGCTGCAATAACGTGCAAAGCACGCAAAGCAACTTCCAACTGGTTGTCATAAATTTCTTCCAATGTTCTACTTGTTCTGTCATAAGTCTCTAGGTTTTTCATCTGTCTCTTCTTTGTGCTGTACTAAAAGCTTTTTTTCCTCTGTTGCAATTGTATCAGCTATTTGTTTACTTAGATCCACTTGTATCGTATCTGTAATTGTTTTCTTACTAGGTTTCATCTCTAATAAATCCATAATTTGCTCGTTTGCTTTTAAAAAATTATTTACATCGCCCTTGCTCTCAGCCATGTGCAATGCTGAAACAAGATTATCAACTGCAAACTCTTTGTTGATACTCTTTTTAGCAAGTAAATCTTTTAATTTTTCTTCTACCATGTCTTTTACAACCTTTTGTTTTAAGAATCTCCTGACTGTAGCGGCAGGTGTTTTCTGGTCTGGGCGATATATCTTTCCTAATACGTCAAAGTCTACTTGATCGCTAGATAATAGCATCCTAGTATATGCAGAGACTGTATTTTTGGCTCTTGTGGTTTTTGATTCTTGTTCATCCCATGTTTTAGAGGGATTAATTTTAGAATACGAATTGTATCCATGATTTGTTTCGAAGTTGATTTTTGAAAAAGAAGAATTCCAACCAACACCACATGTTAATTTAATAAATGTCTTAGTATTACCATTCTTATCTGTATAATTGTTTCTATCATAACATTTAGACACATAGCCATCATCTGTTAATCCCCAATCAGAGGGATTGCACTCTTTCCAATAGACAAATACTATATTTTTATCTAGAGCTTCTTTCTGAGTGTACACTGGGTACATCTTTGTCTTCTTTTTAATTCTTCTTTTTATCTCTATCATTAGTATATACTTTAGTATACTTTACTATACTTTAGTATTCTTTAGTACTAGTACCTAGGTACTATATAAAGTATCTTATATCTTTTAAAGTATCTTATATCTATAGAAGTATCTTAATACTTAATCCATACTCTCTAGATTATTTTTTACTAGACCCATTTGTTGACTTATAATCTTAGTGACTATTTGATACTCTGCATCTAATACATCTACGCTCTTTGACGCTGCTTTTTCAAGATTATTGTATTCTGTCATATCAATTGTCTTCTCTTCCCAAATACCTTGGTCGCTATTGAATACTTCATAAATTGTTTTTTTAACTTTCTTCATCTTCTTCTTTAACTTAAATACTCCAACTACAATAATACAAACACTTAATTTCTAGTAAAGTTCCACTCTTTCTAAAACTAGGGTTAGAATACGAGTGTGAGGTATATACGTTACCCTACCCCC
>TARA_R110002033_G_scaffold7149_5_pt1 | contig 12424 bp, 3 predicted proteins | sample TARA_R110002033 | Tara Oceans TARA_R110002033 (sample SAMEA4397051) | marine metagenome | biome: Polar Biome; feature: [SRF] surface water layer (ENVO:00010504); material: water (ENVO:00002006), including particulate matter (ENVO:01000060) such as... | depth 5 m
ATTAAAGATTTTTTTATTCAGTATTAGCATGTTTTTAGTAGCAAATATTGGTTTTGCTCAGAAAAAGAATGCCGCTAAAAATATTATTAGAGATAATGTTTCAATTAGCAAATATCATGATATAGAGGAACTACAAAATATGCAAAAAGGAGAATTATTAGATCTTTATATTGAGCGTATTGATGTTCTTGTAAAAATATTACCTTATATAGCATTTACGACGAAACCAGGTGTTACTATGGAGGATTTGGGTATTCCAAATAATAGTGATAATAGAAAGGCTTTAGATTCAGAATTTGAGTCTACTGACGATTATCTAAAAAATAGTACTGAATTTCAAAAGAAAATGCTGCCATATTCAGATACTACAAATTTAATTTCTGGAATTTTATTTTTTGAGGAAACTTTAAAATCCTTGCATGAGTATGGTCAATACCACTAATTTATTAATTTAAGTTATGGTATTCTTATATAGTATAATAAGAGAACATTTTGTATTGCAGAATGTTCTCTTTTTTATTTAAATCTTTAACATTTAGTAACTCATCTTAGTCTGGTTTTATGGGATCTACTTTCATAATTACCTTCTGAGAATTTGAATAGGGGTCTATTGCATCACTGACTTAATTTTAATAATGCGAAACTATCCTTAGAATCTAATTCTTATTCTTTTTGAGAAGAGTGTTTTATTTAATTTGGAAATAGTTTCAATGCTTATGGCACCAAAATTGCTTAAACCTAAATAGTTTTAACGCTTAAGGCGTCAAAACCGCATAAAATTTATTAATAATTTAAATTTAAAAGTGCATTTTATCGATAAAATTTGCATTTTATAGGATTTTTTTATACTATTGTATCGTTGTTGACATAAGTAAATTAATCAAATAATGCATTTTATCGATAAAAATTGCATTTTATAGGATTTTTTTATTATAATTGCATATTAATTGACAGAATATTAATAATTAATTTTTTGAGATGAAAAAATTTGCTCATATTATAGGGATTATTCTTTTATTAATTGGGAACACCTACGCCCAACAAGAGAAGGGGATAGTAGGTGCTAATAATTGGCTAAATAACTGGACCGAGTTTAACCCTAATCAAGTTGATTATGGTGAAGCTACTCAAATCTTAGCGGGTAAGATTAGTCAAGATACTAAATTGTATAAAAAGCATGTTTACCTTTTAATGGGAAGTGTTTTTGTTACAGATAATGCTACTCTCACTATAGAGCCAGGAACAGTAATAATTGGTGATTATGCTTCTAAAGCATCTCTCACAATTACCAAAGGAGCTAAAATTATCGCTGACGGTTTAGAAACAGATCCAATAGTATTCACATCAAACCGTGGTGTTAAAAGATCTGGTGACTGGGGAGGTTTAATTATTCTCGGTGATGCTCCTTCTAATAAATTCGGAAACGGCTCTGTAGCTTCTTATCATTCAGAACTGAATGCAGCTGATTATGTGTATACAAATTTTGGAGGTACTGATTTAAAAAGTAACTCTGGTGTTTTGCGATATGTTAGAATAGAGTATGCAGGTAAAAGAATTAGAGGAGTTGGCAATTTTAATGGACTATTATTGGCAGGTGTTGGTAATAAAACCACATTCGAAAACGTCATGGTAAGTTTTTCTGCTGGGGATTCATTTGAAGTATGGGGAGGCGATGTTAACCTAACTAATATGGTTTCTTATAATTCAAACAATAATGATTATGGCTTTAATTTTGGAACGCAAAGTCAGTTAGTAAACTCTTTAGCTATCAGATCGCCTTACATTTCAAGTAGTAGCGGCTCCAGATGTTTACAAATTCGTTCTTATGATAAAAAAGAAGAAGTTGATTTTTCTAAAAAAGGAACCTCTGTGATTGCCAAAAACTTAACATTTATTAATACGAGTGAAAATTTAGAGAACGATATAAAAATGGGTTTAGTTAAAGAAGCTGTCTATATTGGAGCAAACACGTCTTTAGATATGGACAGGAGTGTGATTTCAGGATTTAATCCGGCAGTTATATTAGAGGATGACATTAATATCAATATTGATAACTTAGAAAAAATCAAGTTTAGTGATATGTATTTCAATAATTGTAATGGAAACATTTTTGTTGAAAACAATTCTAATAATGAAGATTTAGAAAATTGGTATGGGAACCGTGCATTTTTTAATGTATACTCTAAAGGGCGTAATTCAGAAACATTTATTGATATAAAAAACTCAAAACGACCTGACTTTAGATTAAGAATTAATAAAATAGCAGCAACAAACGTAGACTCAGATTAGATTTAATGAATTAAGGGCAAAGAAGTTTAAGTAATTATTTAATCAAGCCTTAAAGAGTTTCTATTACACCATAACTCTTAAATTATTAACTAAATATGTGTATACAAATTCTAACAAGATGTTAGAATTTAAAGTGTATTAAGAAGTATAGCCTTTAAAAAAAACAGCATGAGAAGTTTTACCATTAATGTCTTTTTTTTGTTAGCTCTATCATTTACTAAAAATGTTTGCGCTCAAGTTGTTCTTGGAACACCAAATTTAGGTTTTACTCAAGCATGTGCAAGTCCATCATTTAATAGTTATAATGCTACATTTACATTTTCACCTGAGTCATCAGTAAATGCTTCAAATCAATTTATTATAGAGCTTTCAGATGCATCAGGAAGTTTTATAGATGCTACAGTAATATATACTTCAACAGCAGGTAGTGTAGTAACATCTCCTGCAACTTTAAATTTTTCATTTCCAGAAACCGTAGCAGGAGAAGGCTATAAGATTAGAATAAAAAGTACATCACCAGCTTCAACGAGTTCAAGTTCAGTTGCGTTTCCTGCGTATTTTAAAGTTCAAGACAGTCCCTTTTCTATTAATAATTTAGTGGCAACGGCCGTATATTGTACTGGAGGAAATTATTTATTAACCATAGATAATCCCGGAACAGGTACTAACGATTCACCATTAAACTATCCGTCGTTAACCTATAATTGGTATAAGGAATTAACATCAACTACATCAGTTTTTGTTGATTCAGGATCTACTTTATCTGTAAGCGAACCTGGAACTTATTTTGTTGAAACCAATTACGGATCCTGTACATCTAACTCGTATTCAAATCGTGTTACTGTAAGTGAAGCTTCTGGTGGTACCGCAGCTACAGTAGATTCTAGCTTAGGCAATCCATTTTGTCCAAGTGGCGGTGCAACTACATTAAGCAGTAGTGTTACTGGTAATAGTTACCAATGGTATAAAGATGGACAAGCTATTACAGGAGAAACAAATCAAACCTATGATGCTAGTGAGGCGGGGACATACGCTGTAGATATTAACTTTGGAAGTTGTACAGAAAATGCTTCTATAGATCTTCAAGTAGAACAATTCACAAGTAGCTTAGATGTATTAGATGTTAATGTTATTGAATCAGATGAAACTTTGGTTGCAACGGTAACAACAGACGCTGATACTCCACAATATGATTGGTATTTTAATGATACTCTTATCTCGGGAGCTATTACGAGTAGTTATGAAGTTACTCAAGGAGGAATTTATAAGGTCGTTATAACACAAACGGTTGGTTGCAACATCTCTAGTGAGCTTGTATTTGAAGTGCAAGAATCTAATCAATTTCCAGATGTAGCAGATATACCTAATGTAGTTAGCCCCAATGGAGATGGTATTAATGATACCTGGGTGATTCCTACCGAGTACGTTAGCGGCACAAATTCGGAGGTCTTAATAATAAGTTCTCAAGGAAAAATAGTCCTTAAAACAAATGACTATAAAAACGATTGGCCTCAGGATGGATTGAATTTTAAATCAGTAAACCCAGTTTACTATTATATTATCACAACACAAGATAATAAAACAAGAAAAGGATCAATAACAGTAATTAAATAAGATGAAGAAATATCTATTATACATCGTTTTATTTTTTTGTGCTACACAACAGTTCTATTCTCAATCTCAAGAGGATGGAGTTGTTTCGTTTGCATTACCTGTTAGAAATTCTTTAAAGTTTAATAGATATATAATGAATCCTACATTTAGTTTTGTTAGAGAACAAAATAAGTATGTAAGTATTTATAATAAAAGACAATGGGTTCAATTTGATAATGCTCCACAAACTTATTTGTTGAGTTACGGCGGTAGGTTTAGTGAAAACTCTGGTATTGGTGTTGGCTTGTTTCAACAAGATTATGGAGTACTTACAACCTTTGGAGGTGTGTTAAATTACGCTTATAATGTTGCTATTAACAGAGAAAGCAATTTAACATTTGGTATGAATCTTGGATTTTATAAAAGTGGTATCAATAATGGAAAGGTTGTAACAAACTTTCCAGATCCGTCATTAGATAATATTCCTTCAAATTCATTGTTAACCATAAATCCTGGAATAAACTATGGAACAGCTTTTCTCGATTTTGGTTTGTCAATAAACAATTTAGCATTATATAACTTAAAAACCTCAAAAATGGTTGAAGATGATCCTGAACAAAGTATTCAGGCGCATCTTATGTATACAGGTTATTTATTGGCTAGAGATGGTTTCTTTGAAGAAGCTAAATTTTCTGGTTTAGTGAGGTCTGAGTTTAAAAAGGATCAAACAGTTGTTTCAGGAATAGCGATGCTTAGTATTCCAAAAGGACTTTGGGCTCAGGCAGGTTATAATAGTCTTTACGGGCTTTCAGGAGGAATAGGTTTTAATCTTACCTCCCAAATTGCTATGGAGTATAATTATGAAAAGGCCATGGGTGATTTGACAACTTTCGGAAGTTCTCATGAAATTACGTTGGCATATAGGTTTAAAAACAATGAACGATATATATATGGTGATGATGATGAGCAAGGTGCACTTATTACACCTATTAAAAAGTCTAGACCAGTTAAAACAAAACCAAAAACGGTTACTAAACCTAAAATTGATAAAAAAGCTAAGTTAGCAGCGGAAGAGAAAGCTAAAGCAGAGGCCGCAGCTAAAGCTAAGTTATCAGCCGAAGAGAAAGCTAAAGCAGATGCCGCAGCTAAAGCTAAGTTGGCAGCCGAAGAAAAAGCAAAAGCAGATGCCGCAGCCAAAGCTAAGTTAGCAGCCGAAGAGAAAGCAAAAGCAGACGCGGCAGCTAAAGCTAAATTAGCAGCTGAGGCGAAAGCTAAAGCAGACGCGGCAGCTAAAGCTAAGTTGGCCGCAGCCAAAGCTAAGTTAGCAGCTGAAGCGAAAGATAAAGCAGATGCAGAAGCCAAAGCAAAAGCAGCAGCAGAAGCCAAAGCTAAAGCAGAGGCACAGGCTAAAACAAATGTTAATGAATTAGCAGAACTAGCTAAAGCAAAAGCAGCAGCAGAAGCCAAAGCTAAGTTAGAGGCTCAAGCCAAAGCTAAATTAGCATTAGAAGCAGCCAAAGCAAAAGCAGACGCCGAAGCCAAAGCTAAAGCAGAGGCCACAGCCAAAGCAAAAGCAGCAGAAGAGAGAGCTAAATTAGCAGCAGAGGCAAAAGCTAAAGCAGAAGCAGATGCTAAAGCCAAAGAAAAAGTAGTAACTCAACCAGCTAACGATAGTAATAAACCTGTAGACGAATTGGCTAGATTTACTAATGAAACCAAGAAAGCTCAGGAAGATTTATTAACAAAATTAAGTGAGAAGATAGCAAGTAAAGAGCAAGATCTTAAAGATTTAAAAGAAGAAAATGATTTAGGTGATAAAGGTATTTTCAAACAACCTAAACCTTTTAAAAGTGTAACAGCAGAGAATAAAGCTTTAGAATCTTTGAAGTCAGAAATTGACAATGTTATTAAGAAGCAAGATGATAAAATAAATGAGTTAAACAGATTGTATAAAGAATCTAACAAAAAAGATTCTACAAGTATGTATTATCAAAAAACAATTAATGAATTAAAATCTGTTCAAACACAAACTATAAAAACCAAAGAAAATTTGGTGTCGAAATTAGAGGAAATTAAAATAGCTACAGAAATAGAGAGAAAACGTAGAATTAAACGAGCAACCTATGATAATGAAGAGGACAGATATGAAAAAGATAGAGCAAGGTTAAATCAAATAAAAGCAAATACCTCAGTAAGCTCGGTACCATTGAAGACAGAAGATTTTGATTTTGGTGAAGAGCAAAGTAACATACAAATTATTAAAGATGTTAAAAATGTTGAGAGTGGTTATTATTTAGTGATTGCCGTTCATAGCAGCGTAGCTAAAAGAGATGACTTCTTAACAAAAGCAGTTGAAGCTGGGCAATCTAATATTAACTTCTTCTATGATGTTAATTCAAGTAAATACTTTATTTACTATGAAAAGTTTAATGATTTAGCAGCAGCAAACAATGCTTTAAAAGAAAAAGGAAGTAAACCATACAATAGCAAAATGTCTATTGTGAAAATTGAAAATTAAGAACTCATTAAAGCTTATTTTGTAATATAATTCTTCTAAACAAAATAAGCTTTTACCGTTTAAATGCATAAAAATTGGATTAAGTGCATATTTTTTTGATTTTTGTTCTTTTTATTAGAAAAATTTTACGATATTTATCTCGTTAAAATACATTTTAATTCAGATTAAAAATTTTATTAGTAGTATAAAACCTACATTAACTGATTTTAGATGTAAAGTAACAACAAGTAATGTTTCTTTTTGATTTGCTTAAAAGGAGATAAAGAAATACTAAAATTAGCTATAATGGAAAAAATTACTTTTTTGGATTTACTACTTTCTGGACTCTTTTTTTTAGAAAATTTTGCTAAAAAAATAATATCCGTTTTCACTACGATTACAAAAAAAGCAGGTGGTTTAGTAGTTTCAGATACTTTTGGTTGGAGTAATTTATTACGACTAAAAAAAGGAACTTACCAATTGGTGTTTTGTTTAGCTTTATTGAGCAGTGCAACAGCTTTTTCTCAACTTGCTGTACCATTTACTCCAAGATTACCAGGTGGTAGTGTTAAAGTAAAAGGGGATATTGTTTTAATAGGTAATAGTATAATTACTGGTAAAAGTGTTTCGTTACCATATAATGGAACAACCAATAATAATAATCTTGAAGGCGAATATATAAATGTTGCCAGTGGAGGTGATCCGTCAATTTTTAGTTCGAGTACAGCAGATTTAAATATCAATAATTCCTGTAAAAGTATTTTATATGCCGGGTTATATTGGGCGTCTATTTATCCTTTAGAAGTCGCTACCAATAAAAATCAACAATTTGTAGGGACGCCTAGATTAAATGACTGGAATCAAGTAAAATTTAAACTACCTACAGGGGGTTTTATTGATTTGGTAGCAGATAATAACCCGGATCCGGTTGGAGAAGAAGATGATATTATTTTTGATGGTTATGACCCTGTAAATATTAATAACTCTTTTAAAGATTCACCCATCATTTGTTATAAAAATGTAACTAGTTTATTACAAGGGTTAGCAGATGCCGATGGAACTTATACGCTTGCCAATTTAAGAGCTACTAGAGGTTGGAGAACTGGTGGATGTGCTGCGGGTTGGACACTTGTTGTTATCTATGAAAGTCCTACAATGCCAAGTAAATTTATATCAACTTTTGATGGATATGCAGGTGTTCAAGGAAGTACTTCTCTGGAAATTCCAGTTGCTGGTTTTCAAACTTTACCAGCGCCTTCTCCTGTTATTGCCAAAATCGGGGTGTCTGCTTTAGAAGGAGATTGGGGAATTAAAGGAGATTCATATAGTTTTAAAGCAAGTACATCTGGATCATATACATTTATAAGTGATGGACTAAATCCTTGGAATAATTTTTTTAATTCCAGATTAACTAATGAAGGTGCTTGGTTAAACAATAGGAATCCAAATGGTACTAATGCTCTTGGTTTTGATATTAAGAGTGTAAGAATACCAAATGGAGGTAATAGTGTTCTGCCTAATGGATCTACTGCGGGAGATTTAAAATTAACGACTAGTGGAGATGGTTATGGAGCTTTTGTAACGTCTTTTGCTGTAGATATTATTGAACCAAAAATTTTATTAACTAAAATTGTTGAAGATAAATTTGGAAATGAGATTGGAGGCGCCAATGTTACACTTGGTGATGAATTAAATTATGTAATTGGTTTTCAAAATATAGGGAATGACGATGCCACTAAGCTTACCATTAGAGATGTTCTTCCCATAAACGTTCTTTTTAATTACCCTTCAGATTTGGACATATTACCACCGGGTGTATCTGTTAAAAGTTACGATCCGATAACGAGAGAAATTGTTTTCGAAGTTGAGGATTGGGTTGTGACAGAAGGTGATCCTTCACCAGAAGAAATTCGTTTTAAAGTACAAGTAGTGCCTTCTTGCAATATGTTGAGCGATGCCTGTTCTAATAGTATAGATAACCAGGCTTATGCAACCTATGAAGGTGTTTTTAATCCTAATTTTACTATTTCTGACGATCCAAGTATTAATAGTAATGCAGGCTGTATACTAACACCAAAAGCCACTAATTTTTTAGTTGGTGTAGATGATTGTTTATTTACACAAACAGAAACGCTTTGTGGTGACAGTGTAGTATTAACAGCGGCTAACGGATATAGCTCATATTCATGGTCTACAGATCCATCAGGATCTCCAGTTATTGGAACAACTCAATCAATAACGGTAAATAACACAGGAACGTATTATGTTCATAATACAGCAGTTGCACCATGTTTGTCTATTAATCAAGAGATTACTGTAATACCTTTCGGAAATACAATCACGAACCCTGTAGCACCATTTGCTGATGAGGTTGTAACGTGTCCAAATGATGGGAAATTATTACCCAATATATTTTTATGTGGTGCTAATGCCGAAAGAGTTATTCAAACTGGTATTTCTGATACCTCATCTATAATTTGGGAAAAGCTAGATGAAGGTAGTTGTACTGCAGTTGTAAATACTGATTGTGCTAATGAAAGTTCTACTTGTACATGGACACAAGTAGGCACTGGACCTGACTTTACTGCTAATACTTCTGGACAATATCGTATTACGTTAAATTATACAGGAGGCTGTTTTAATAGATATTACTTTAACGTCTATCAGAACTTATTAAATCCAACAGTTACCACCAAAGATATTATATGTACTACGCCTGGAGAGATAACTGTAGGAGGTGTTCCAGGTGGTTATGAATACAGTCTTGATAATATAACATACCAAGTGAGCAATGTTTTTCCAATTACATCTCAAAACAGTTATACGGTATATATTAAACAAGTAGGAGTAACTTCTAACCCTTGTATTTTTACTGTACCCGATATTCAAATCCGTGAAAGAAATTTTACAGTGTCAACTGTTATAACACAACCTTATTGTAACGGAGATTTAGGTTCTGTAAAAATAGCCGCTAATGATGTTAGACCACAATATTCTTATGCTATTTATAGTGGGGGAACCTTGGTGAATAGTGCTGGTCCAATAGTTGAAAAGGATTATGAGTTTAAAAACTTAAATCCTGGAATATATACAATAGAAGTAACTACCGAAGATGGATGTTTTTATAGCGGAGATATAGAAATCATTAATCCACCCTTATTAACAGCTACAGCTTCTATTACTAAACCTTTAACCTGTACGGATGGTGAGATTACAATAAACCCAGTAGGAGGTACACCACCATATAATTATATTATAAATGGAGGCTCTATTGAAACAGACCCAGTAATAGTTGTTACGACACCTGGAGTTTATAATATTATTGTATATGATGCCAATAATTGTCTTGCAACGACATCCATAACGATAGATGATAATCCGGCACCAGTTTATACTATCAGTACAACAGATATTTTATGTTATAATGATAACTCTGGAGATATTCAGTTTAATGTTACCAATGCTAACGGATATACTTTAGAATACAGTATTGATAATGGGGTTACTTACGTTTCTAATCCTGTTTTTTCAAATCTTTCTCCAGGGAATTATCAGGCAATAATAAAATATACTCTTGGAGCATCAGAATGTTTTACAATTCCAGAAAACATTACCTTAAACCAACCAGATGAGGCACTAACAGCTTCGGCTGGTGTGTCAGAATTAGCAGGATGCGGCCCTTCAGGTGAAGGAAAAGTACGTATTACTAATCCGCAAGGTGGTACACCACCGTATGAATATAGCTTTGATAATCAAGCTACTTGGGTATCTACAAATGAATCCTATGTGTTACCAGGAACTTATACGTTGTATATAAGAGATGCTAATGGTTGTATTTATGCTATGCCATCTATTACTTTAGACCCAGAACCAGTAGCACCAACTATCAATGTTTCAGATCCTGATTTTAATTGTGATGGAACAGCCGGTGCCACAGTAACAGTAACCAATCCTGGAAGTAGCTCTTTTAATTATAATTATTTATTAGATGGTGTTCCAAATCCCAATACCGCTGATCCTAAAACATTTTTAGATGTTTCAGATGGTTCTCATTTAATAACCGTTGAGTATATATTGCAAAGTGTAACAACCTATAGTAATTTATTGAAGGAAGACTTTGGAAGTGGATCACCAACTACAAGTTCTGGTATTGCAAGTGCCTATTGTTTTAATGACCAGCGTGTAAATCCGCCATATAACTGCGGTACGCGTTCAGTGGAAGATAATCAATATTCTGTTGCTAGTTTCTTTTGGAGGTCAGACGATCCTTCTGCTAATAATACAGGAGCTTGGTATCATTTTAAAGACCATACGACCAATGGAGTTGACCCTAATGGCAGATATTTGTTAGTGAATATTGGATCGGCAGCTGGACCATACGGTATTTTATATAGTAAACCTATCTCTGATGTTATTCCTAATCAAGATATAAAAGTTGAATTATACTTAGGTAATTTAATACGAGCTGCACGAAGTGGGGCAAAACCAGATTTTATTATACAATTAGTAGATAACACAGGCGCAGTAATCGCTGAGCAAAATACTGGACAAATTCAAAATAACGAGATTTGGAATTTAAAATCCTTATCTCTAAACCCAGGTAATAATACTGATTTAACATTTGTTATTCGCTCAGGAAGTATTCTTTATAATGGTAACGACGCTGTTATTGATGATATTAGTGTATATCAACTGCCAAAAAGTTGTGTCACAAAGGTGGACTTCCCATTTATTGTTGATTCTGGAAAAGCCTTTGCTTCTAGTACAACAGGATCTACAAATGTTACTTGTAACGGAAGTGCAGATGGAACTATTACAATAGCAGCACAAAATTTTGATCCCGCTAGTGGATTTGAATATTCAATTGATAATGGTATCACTTGGACTACACAAATTACCTCGCCATATACTATTACAGGATTGGCTGCAGGTAATTATGATGTTATGGTGCGCTATGAGACCTGTAGTTTTACGTTTTCTCAAACTATTACGGCACCAGCACCTTTAGGAGTTAGTGTTTCTGGAACACCAGTAACATGTCTTGGAGGTTCTACGGTAACGGCGATAGCAACTGGAGGAACAACTGCTTATTCATACCAATTATTAGATACAGCAACATCAGCATTAGTATCTAATTTTCCTAGCAATGGTATTTTAACAAATGTGCCAGCAGGAGATTACACGGTAAGAGTCACTGATGCCAACGGATGTACTGCAACAGATACAATTAATCTTGTAGATTCAGCACCTCCAACAGCTTCAATAGCCATGACATCAGACTATTGTTACGATCCTGTAAATGGAGCAACCCTTGAAGTAACAGCTTCAGGAGGGGTTACACCTTATGAATATAGTATTAATGGAGGTTCTTTTGGGTCTAGCAATATTTTTAGTAGCCTAACACCAGGAAGTTATGATATTATTGTAAGAGATGCTTATGGTTGTACCGTTGCATTGCCAACAGAAACAATAGCACCACAAGTAACTGTAAATACAACGCTAACAAAAGAATTAGATTGTTCAGCAACACCAGATGCAACAATCACAGGAACTATCACAGGCGGATATGCACCGTTTTCATACGCGGTATCAACAGATGGAGGAGTCACTTACGGTTCTTTAGTGTCAACAGGTTCACCATTTGTTTATACAGCAGCATCAAGTGGAAATTATCAATTCCAAATAACAGATGCAAGAGGATGTCAATCTGTATCAAATGTAATTACAATATCCCCCATAACCAATCCAGTAGTAACAGGAATAGCAACGAACGTTAGTTGTAATGGGGCATCAGATGGAAGCGTACAATTAGTAGGATCAGGCGGATCAGGTGGTTATACATATAGCGATGATGGAATAACTTTTACAGGAACCTCATTATTTACAGGATTATCAGCTTCAGGATCACCGTATACATTTTATGTACAAGACAGTAAAAACTGTAGCTCAAGTGTATCAATAACCATAACCGAACCAACAGCATTGGTAGCTTCAGCAACTGCAACAGATTTGAGTTGTAGTGCTACTAATACTAATCAATCAGCA
>TARA_R110002033_G_scaffold35382_18_pt1 | contig 12423 bp, 7 predicted proteins | sample TARA_R110002033 | Tara Oceans TARA_R110002033 (sample SAMEA4397051) | marine metagenome | biome: Polar Biome; feature: [SRF] surface water layer (ENVO:00010504); material: water (ENVO:00002006), including particulate matter (ENVO:01000060) such as... | depth 5 m
ACCAGAGGCATCTTTATTTAAAGCAGAAGTTACTTCAGTAGCTGTACCAGGTGTTGATGGTAGCTTCCAAATATTAAGTAATCACGCGCCAATCGTTTCAATACTTGAAAAGGGGATCGTGAGTATTTCAGCTCCATCTTTCCAATTAAGTAAAGAAGCATCAGCGATCTTCACAAAGATTAATGATCAAAATTATACACTAGCGATTTCTTCTGGAACGTTAGAAATGAAAGACAATAAAGTGATTATTTTAGCTGACTAAAACGTTTCACAATATTATATATTTAAAGCCAAGCATTTATGTTTGGCTTTTTTATTTGGAGCTATTCCAGCTATTCATTGCAATCTTTTTATCAGGAACATGTTTCATGTTCCTGAAACATGTTCCTGATAAAAAGGATTTTCATTGCTATCTGGGCTAAAAGATACCTGCAATTATTCATATTAATTAATAACTTTGGAGATATGAAATTACCTGATAATCTACTCAAAAAACTTGATGTTCGCCACAGCGAAAATGCACTTAGAAAATTGCCTAATGCAAGTAATCTAACTGATTTTTCTTCTAATGATTATTTAGGGTTTTCTCAATCAGAAGCGATTTTTAAGCAAACGCATCAATTTTTGCTTGAACATAAGTATTCTCAAAATGGTGCTACTGGTTCTCGATTAATTTCAGGAAATCATCCGTTATATCAAACCACTGAAAATTATATTAGCGAGTTTCACAACGCAGAAGCTGCTTTGATTTTTAATTCAGGATATGACGCCAATGTTGGGTTTTTTAGTAGTGTGTCTCAAAAGGGGGATTTAATCCTTTATGACGAACTTTGTCACGCTTCAATTAGAGACGGAATCAAATTATCTAATGCAAAAGCATATAAGTTTACTCATAACGATTTTGAAGAGCTTGAAGCGCTCATAATACGACATAATGTTACTAATGTCTACATTGTCACAGAAAGTGTTTTCTCTATGGATGGCGATACCCCCAATCTTGAAGAATTAATTGCAGTTTCTAAAAAGCATAGTTGTTATTTAGTCGTTGATGAAGCCCATGCTCTTGGTGTTTATGGAGATAAAGGTGAAGGCTTAGTCCAAATGCTAGGTCTAGAACATGAAATTTTTGCCAGAATAATGACTTTTGGTAAAGGTCTAGGATGTCATGGTGCTGCTATTTTAGGTTCAAATGAGTTAAAACAATATTTAGTAAATTTTGCGCGTAGCTTTATTTATACGACTGGACATTCACCACATGCTATAGCTACTATTTTGATAGCATATCAATATTTAGCCAGCCATAATAATGGCTTAATTAAGTTGCGATCTAATATCGTGCATTTTAACCAGCAAAAAATGTTACTCGGTTTAAAACCAATGTTTGTACAGTCTAAATCAGCGATACAATCAGCGATAATTCCCGGAAATGATAAAGTGAAAGCAATAGCACAAAAGTTTGTAGATAGTGGTTTTAATGTCAAGGCAATTTTATCTCCCACAGTTCCCGAAGGACAAGAACGCCTCCGTTTTTGTTTGCATAGTTATAATTCGAAGGAACAAATTTCAGAAGTTTTGTCAATGTTGAGTACTTTTGTCTTTTCGCCCACAGATTATACTGATCTCACGGATTAAAACAGATTTATAATGAGTGAGTTATTACATAAAAAAATTACTGAAGACATAATAAGAATATATTTCGACATTTATAACCAATTAGGATATGGATTTTTGGAGAAGATTTATCAAAATGCGATGTTTTTTGAATTAAAGAAGCAAGGATACAATGTAAAAGCTCAAACTCCTATAAAAGTATATTTAAATGGACAATTATTGGGAGAGTATTATAGTGATTTATTAGTTGAAGATAAAGTCATAGTGGAACTGAAAGCTTGTGACCTACTCATGACTCCTCATGTAGCGCAACTGATAAATTATTTAAAAGCAACTGAAATAGAAGTGGGTCTTTTATTGAATTTTGGAGAAAAGGCAGAATTTAAGCGTATAATATATACCAACGATAGAAAAAAGAATTTAAAAAATCAGTGATAATCTGATGAATCAGTGTTATCCGTGGTCTAATAATTATGAAAATATTTGTAACAGGAATAGGTACCGATGTAGGTAAAACAATCGCTTCATCAATCATAACAGAGTCTTTACAAGCAGACTATTGGAAACCAATACAAGCGGGAGATTTAGATAATTCAGATAGCCACAAAATAGAGCGTTACATTAGTAATGATAAAACGATTATTTACCCGAATAGCTATAAGTTAAACACCCCGGCTAGTCCACATTTAGCAGCTGAAATTGACGGAATCACTATTAGTATTGAAAAAATATCAGCGCCAGAAACCGAAAATCATTTGGTTATCGAAGGTGCAGGAGGTTTATTTGTTCCGTTAAATAACCAAGACACAATTGTCGATTTAATCCAGTCAGATTACAGAGTTGTGATTGTTTCTAGACATTACTTGGGGAGCATTAACCATACACTGCTAACTATCGAAGCACTTCAAAACCGCGAGATTGCTATTGCAGGTATTATTTTCAGTGGGGAGAGAAACGATGCAACCGAATCGATTATTTTATCAAAAACAGGAATTAAATTTATCGGACGTATTGAACAAGAACCTTATTTTGATCAAAATGTAATCAAGGATTATGCTGACCAATTTAGAGAAAATTTGTTAAGTCTATAAACAAAATGCATTTTACTCGTTGCATGTGGCAAGCTGTTTATCTCTGCGTATCTTTGCAGCATAATTTATAGTATTATGACATTATCAGAAAGAGACCAACAATATCTTTGGCATCCTTATACCCAACATAAAACGGCTGCACTTCCTATCGCTATTAAAAGAGGGGAAGGGGCTTTGTTGTGGGACGAAAACGATAAAGAATACATCGATGCAATTGCTTCATGGTGGGTCAATCCTTATGGACATAGCAATAAGTTTATAGCAGATGCTATTTACAATCAATTAACGACCTTAGAGCACGTTCTTTTTGGCGGTTTTACACATGAACCGGCAATTGTTTTAAGTGAGAAATTAATCGAAATTTTACCAAGCAATCAGCAAAAAATATTTTTTTCTGACAATGGCTCCACTGCGGTTGAAGTGGCCATTAAAGTTGCTTTGCAATTTTTCTTTAATAAAGGCGAAAAGCGCACGACGATAATTGCATTTGAAAATGCCTTTCATGGAGACACTTTTGCAGCAATGGCAGCAAGCGGAATCTCATTTTATACCCAAGCTTTTGAAGGAATGTTTATTGATGTAGTACGTATTCCTGCACCCATCAAAGGGCAGGAGCAGGAAAGCTATGATGCGTTAAAAAATCAAATTAAGAACAATAATTGCGCTGGCTTTATTTTTGAACCTTTGGTACAAGGTGCTGCCGGAATGGTAATGCATGAACCAGAAGCCTTGGCAAAGTTGATTACTATATGTAACGAAAATAATGTTTTGACAATTGCTGACGAAGTAATGACTGGTTTTGGTAAAACAGGTAAAACTTTTGCGATGGATTATGTCGGTGTTTTACCAGATATGATGTGTTTGTCAAAAGCGCTTACTGGCGGGACAATACCCATGGCAATTACCACATTTACAAATGAAATCTTTAATGCTTTTTACGACGAAGATATCAATAAAGCCTTGTTTCACGGACACACATTTACTGCGAATCCTACAGGTTGTGCCGCAGCTCTAGCGAGTTTAGAACTACTAAATACTCCAGAAATGCAAGCAAATTTAGTTCGAGTGAATGAAAATCATTTGGCTTTTCAAGCTAAAATAAAACAGCATGATAAGGTTAAAACTACTCGAGTGCTTGGAACTATTTTTGCCCTGGAAATAAAAACAGATGGCGCTGCGAGTTACTACGGAAGTTTGAGAAATAAGCTATATGATTTTTTTATAGAGAATGGTGTTATATTAAGGCCTGTGGGGAATATCGTTTATATTTTACCACCATATATAATCACAGATAGTCAATTAGAAAAAATATATCAAGTAGTTGAGCAAGCTCTTGAAATAGTTTAATTCGTAGCCAATCCTGCTATACGTTACAATCTTTATTACCACCTTAAGAAAGGAGGTAATAAAGGATTTTCACTGCTATCAGGGCTAAAAAGCTTTAGATTATCAATAAAAAGGGTACGATTACCCAAAATACAACTTAGAATTTTGTCACAAATTATATCTATTACTGCACTCGCTTCTATTTCTCCATTAGGGAATGATCCACAACTTATTTGGAACAATTATCTTAATGACCAACATTTTTTTGTTCGAAAGAATGTAGATAAAGCGCCCACATTTGTCGCTCCACTAGATGCGGATTCATTTGCTAAAATTGAAGCATTGAAACATTCAGACCCCAAGTATAAGTTTCTGGACAATTCAGTTTTGTATGCTATGGAGGCTTCTCGTGCGGCAATCAAGCAATCGGGTTGGGGAACAACTGATGTTTTCGGAATCAACATTGGTTCTTCTCGCGGCGCCACTGATTTATTCGAAAAGCACCACCAAGAATATCTAGAAACTGGTAAAGCGCAAACATTAGCATCACCCACAACTACGTTAGGGAATATCTCTTCATGGATTGCACATGATTTACAAAGTTCGGGTCCTGAGATATCACATTCCATCACTTGTTCTACGGCATTGCATGCTGTTTTAAATGGAGTTGTTTGGTTAAAATCGGGAATGGTAGATAAATTCATGGTTGGCGGGAGTGAAGCACCTTTAACCGACTTTACAATTGCACAAATGCGTGCCTTAAAAATTTACTCACGATCTGACGAAGCCTATCCAAACAGGGCATTAGATTTTGAGAAAACACAAAATACCATGATACTTGGTGAAGGTGCAGCAGTTTGTTGTTTAGAAATAGGTAAAAAAGAAAATGCATTGGCTTTTATCGAAGGCATAGGTTATGCAACAGAGATTTTAGAACACAACATATCAATTTCAGCAGAGGCCGTTTGTTTTCAAAAATCAATGAAAATGGCGCTGCAAGACACCAAGTTATCTGACGTTGATGTTATTGTTATGCACGCACCTGGAACTATAAAAGGAGATTTAACTGAGTACAAAGCAATCCAAAAAGTCTTTGGCGAAAGGCTGCCTTTATTAACCACAAATAAGTGGAAAATTGGACATACTTTTGGAGCCTCAGGATTATTGAGTTTAGAGTTGGCTATCTTGATGATGCAACACAATACTTTTATAGGAGTTCCATTTGCAGAGGTACAAATACAAGAAAAACCTATTAAAAAGGTAATAGTAAATGCAGTAGGTTTTGGTGGAAATGCGGTGAGCGTGTTGTTAAGTTTGTAACCACATTGACTTAGTTTTCAAAATGTAATCTTTATTATTTTGATACAATTTTGTAGGGCATTTACTTTTTTATTTATTTTTTAAAGTTAATGTTTGATTTTTTACTACGCATAAACATTTGAGAATGAGTATGGTCCAAACCCCTAGTACCAATACGCTTAAAATACTTATTCTTATTTGGATTAAGTTTAAATAGAGTCTACCTTTGCGCCCTCAAACATTCTGTTGAAGGGAGATATCTTCAGGCAATCACAACATTTTTTTCGATTATGTGACAGTGAAATTAAACACTGCTGAATATTGTGCGAAACAAAATTTAAAAAATAAATAATGAACATTTCTTTACAAAGAGCGAGCGTCTTCTCGATTAAAGCAGCCTTAATGGCATTACTTTTTCTATTCCAAATTTCGTTACTACAAGCGCAAAGCTCTAGCGGTCGAATAGTAGGAACTGTGAAAAATCAATCTGGATATCCTATAAGTAATGTAACTATTCAGTTAAAAGGAACTAGTTCTGGAGCACTTACTGACAACAATGGGCAGTTTGGAATCAGTGTTCCTGCAGGTCGAGTAGTTTTAATTGCTTCTTCCATAGGGTATAAAACAGCTGAAAAAGTAGCAATTATAAATGGAACTGAAAGTGTAAGTTTAAATTTTGAACTACGTAAAAATTTAGAAGACCTTGAAGAAGTTGTGGTTAAAGGAACAATTGCTAAAGAGAAGGTTGTTACAACTTCTAGTTCTGCAACAAAATCTAATATGAGTTTAATGAATACACCTGCCCCAATCGTGGTTGTAGGTGGCTATTTACTAGAGCAACAAGCAAATAGTACTATTCAAGAAAGTATTCGCAATGTAAGTGGTGTAACTCAAGCGGGTAATAATTATAACATAGGAGATAATCTGATCATCAGAGGTTTAGATGCAAATTATGCCTATGATGGTATGTATGGGGGAGGAAGTTTAGGAAATACTTTTAATCCTGTAAGATCACAAACAAACGTGGAGAGAATAGAAGTGTTAAAAGGACCATCGACAGGATTATACGGAATGGGAGCCGCGGGAGGAATCATTAACTTAATTGAGAAAAAGCCTTTAGACTACGAACAGTATATTTTAGAAACGCGTGTAGGACAGTGGGGGCATTATCGCGTAATGGCAGATTTAACTGGACCACTAGCAAAGAATCTAGGATATCGATTAGTTAGTGCTAGTGAGAGCGAAGATGGATACCGAGATGTGTCTTCTGAACGATTTGAAACTTATGGTACACTTCAATTTAAATCAAATAAACATCAGTTAACGGCTTCTTCTGCTTACATTAAAGATGCTGTTCAAGTAGATGCAACAGGTAATCCAGTGCGATTAATTACACCGGGTTTGTTAGGTGATCCGAATAATGGTGGTTACGATTGGCAAAATTTACAAAATGATCCATCAGTAGATAGTAACGGTGCATTCCGTGGTTTGCAACTTACAGATGATCAACGACGAACGTTATCTAATTCCCTGACTTCTTCAGATGGTTCTGAGCCATTTGATATTGGTGACGCTACTTTAGTATCTCCTTTATCAACTCCTAATAAAGGGAACGAATTTAGAGTGAAATTACGTCATGAATGGAAACCATCTGCCTCTTGGGATATTACGAACCAATTTTTATATAGAAATTATAAATCAGATTATGTGCGTCAAACTGGTGCATTAAATTATGTTTATTGGGCAACAGGCGGCGTGATTAACGATGATCCAAGAGCGCCTCTAGTCGAAGATGGCACCATTTACCCTTTTGCTGCAAGACGTCAAGAGTATCGTATTATTGCGGCTAAGGAAAAAATGTTTCAATATTTTGGTGATTTTAAAAATACTTGGGGTATTGATAAGGAGTTTCATGGGGAACATTTACTAAGTTTAAATTTCGAAAACAGAGAAATTCAATTTACGCAATACAGTACTTATGATGCTGATGATAGTAGAGCCACAAATCCTGTACCCTACATTTATGATATTAGAAACCCGAATTGGGGATCGGGATCAATATGGGATTACAGCCCAGTTTTAAACACCGAATATAAAAAGACGGTAAAAGCGTGGGGAACTGGTTTTCAAGAAGTACTGTATTATAATAAGTTTACAGCCCGTTTGGGTGGTGCATTTTTAGGGACAATACAGAATTATCAAAATATCTTTACTGACGGACCCTATTTTGATTTTGATGACTCAGGTTTTGCTTATAACGCGGGTTTAAATTATCGTCCTATAGATCAATTATCTGTCTTTGGGAATTATGCTGCAGGACGCACAGTTTATTCTGTTACATCCTCATTAGACGGGGACGATCGTCCTGACTCTGAATCTCTTTCGATTGATTTTGGGTTACGATATAAATCTTTGAGTAATAATTTATTGGCTTCAGTTGTGTTTTTTCAAACGTCAACCACTAATTTACAGTATAATAATGACGAATATGAAGATGATCCAGGGTCTGCAGCATACAATATATCGGTTCCAGAATATTTTTATGATCAAGAAAACCGAACAAAAGGAATCGAAATCGACATTAATTATGCTGCAACAAATTTATTGTCTTTTAATGCCAATGCAACTTTTCAAGATCCAAAAACGTTAGAAGGGAGCACGGTCACAGTAGAGCAGAGTATTGGAGTGCCAAAAACATACGCTAGATTTTGGAGTCAATATAAATATTTATTAGGAAAGAATAATAATCCACTGAGTATCAATTTTGGTGTAAACTACGAGAGTGAGCGCTCTATAACGGGTTATGGACTAGATGCGCATGTTGATGGATATGTGGTTTATGATGCAGCTTTAGGTTACGCAATAGGTAGAAATTGGGATTTAAAATTGAACGTAGCTAATTTATTTAATACGAGGTATTATGTAAAAGCGATGTATGCAGGAGCTTTACCTGGTCAAACAAGAAATTTTCAAGGAACAGTGCGTTATAAGTTCTAAGAGAATACAACTATATTTTACAAAAAGGGCAGTTCATTTTGAACTGCCCTTTTTCAATTGCTTAAAATTTTATTATTCTAATTTCTCTAATTGAGTAACTTGTTCATAAACCAGCGCCGACTCAAAGCCTTTACGTAGCAAACTATCACAAACTTTCTTTCTTTTCTTCATAGTGTTTGTTTCTCTTGTGTTTTCCCAAGTTCGTAAAGCTAATTTTTCGAAAGTCTCAAAATATTCATCAGGAGTAATCTCTTTTAGTGCAGTTGTGATTAAGCGTTGATTTATTTTTCGAAACTTTAATTCATTCGTAATTCTAACGTTTCCCCAATGTTTAATACGGTGTTTCCCTCTAGCAAAACTGCGAGCAAAACGCTCTTCGTTTAAAAAATTATCTTTAATTAGTTGTGCTATAATTTGATCTATTTCATTAGAATCCATTTTCATAGTGCGCAATTTTGACTCTACCTCTTCATGACAACGCTCTTGATAAGCGCAATAATGTTCGATCTTTTTAAGAGCGTCTTTTATGGTGTATGTGGGACTCATTCTAATAAAGTTAAACTTTTTAAGTTTTGATGAGAAACAAAGTTATGGCTTAATTACCTCTATATGGCTTATTGTGACGATTTTTTTTATAGTTCTGACTGAATTTAAGATGGTGCTTAATTATGTTTAAATCTATGACTAAGTGCGTTTTGTATTATTAAAAAATTTAACATATATTTGTAACTAATTGTTATTTAGGATATTATTTATATTCTTTTCCTCCCCCTTATCAGGCATATTAATTACTGTTGGATTAAAACTAATCCATTATACTAATTTAATACCCTATAAATTTTGATTCGAAAAATTACTCTTCTGCTTTTTATAGCATTTTTAAATTTCCATTATTGTGCGGCCCAAGAAGGTTTGGTCGATAGAACTTTTAATACTTATGACGACGGACTCAAAGGAGACGGTTTTGATAAGACTGTTAGGACTTTAGCCGTCCAAGCAGATGGGAAACTAATTGTAGGTGGTGACTTCTTAAATTTTAATGGGAGTAACTTGCCTTTTTTATGTAGGTTAAATATTGATGGGTCTGTAGATGAACCTTTTGATTTAGGCGACGGATTTGATAAAAAAGTTGAGAAAGCAGTAATTCAAGATGATGGCAAAATCATCGTCGCAGGTTCTTTTACAAATTATGACGGTTTTCCTGTGGGACGCTTATTACGGTTGAACCCTGATGGATCACGTGACATAAATTTTGATACAAGTATAGCTGCTCAAAATAATATCATCTATGATATAGAATTACAAGCTGACGGTAAACTGATAGTTGTGGGGAGTTTGACTAAATATAATGGGATTAAGATTGGTCGAATAGTCAGACTTCTACCTGATGGTATTATCGATCCTAGTTTTCAGCCTGTGACTGGAGCCAGTGGTTTAATTAGAGAAGTCAGTATCTTAAAAAATGGCAAAATTGTTATAGGAGGTACATTTGAAAGTTATGATGGTATTAGTTGTAACAAAATTATGCAGTTAAACCCAGACGGAAGTCCTGATACTTCATTTAATACTGGGTCCGGTTTTGATGAAGGTGTTACTGCCTTAGATGTTCAAGCAGATGGGAAAATAATTGTAGGAGGTACGTTCACGTTATACAATGGGACGATTGCTAATAAAATTATACGTTTAAATTCTGATGGATCTGCTGATGGCACTTTTCAATCAGGTACAGGAATTAGTAATAGTAGTGTTGCTGTAATTGAAGTGATGCCATCTGGCTCTATTATGGTAGGAGGTGGATTTACTCGTGATTATAATGGTGTCGATGCTAGAAAAATTATTCAACTAAACTCTGATGGAACAATTAATTCTTCATTTGACATTGGTGGAGGACCGGCAACGGCGACGGTTTACGCATTTGCAAAAGGTATAGATGGAAGCTGGTTTGTAGGTGGTTCATTTTCTGTTTTCGATAAAAAAAATAGAGGTAGGCTGGCTAAACTTGATTCTAGCGGGGCTTTAGATGAAGATTATCTAAGTGCTAAGGTTGGTTTTAATAATTCGGTTTACAAGGCTGTCGCTTTAAAAAATAGCCAGACTATGATCTTTGGTAACTTTAGTACATTTAATGGCAAAGATGCATCTAGAGTAGCACGATTAAATGAGGATGGGAGTTTAGACGATAGTTTTAATAGCAGTGGTTCTGGTGCAAATAATACAGTCAGGACAGCGGTATTACAAACAGATGGAAAAGTTATTATGGCCGGTGCTTTTACTAAATATAATGACGAAGTGATAAGCAAAATCGTTAGACTTAACGGTGACGGAACTACAGATGTAACTTTTGCGAATGGAAGTTCGATAAATAATCAAATTTATGTTTTAGCATTGCAAGATGATGGCAAAATACTAGTAGGTGGGAGCTTCAAAAACTACAATGGTACAGAGGTGAATAGGTTGGTTAGATTGCTATCTAATGGTGCGGTAGACACAAGTTTTAATGCGGGTTCTGGACCAGATGGAACGGTAGAGTCCATTGTAGTTCAAAACGACGGAAAGTTAATTGTAGCGGGTAAGTTTCTCTCTTTTAATGGTGAAAGTTATAATAGATTAATCCGGTTAAACTCAGATGGTAGTATTGATACCGCTTTTAATACGGGGATTGGTTTTGATAAAAATGTTTACGCCATCGCTTTACAATCGGATCAAAAAATTATTGTAGGTGGTATTTTCCAAAATTATGATTCAGTCTTAAAGAAACGATTAGTGAGGTTAAATAGTGATGGTAGTATAGACGAAACTTTTCTAACGGGAAAAGGGATGAGTAATGGTACCATTCGATCTATTTTGGTTCAGCCTGATGATCGTTTAATTATTGGCGGTACGTTTACGGGAAATTACGATGGAAGCGCTGTTAAAAGAATTGCAAGACTTAATGCCGATGGAAGTTTTGATAATTCTTTTCAGGTAGATTTAAATAGTACACTATATGCGACAGCATTTACCGCTAAGAATAAATTGATCATTGGTGGTAATTTTAATTCGGTTTCTGGCTTAGCAAATCATCGTGTAGCTCGAATTAATTTGTGCTTAAACTCTAGTAGTTGGAATGGTTCAAGTTGGTCAAATGGGATACCTACATCAGAGAAAAGTATTATTTTTTCTGATGACTTTAATAGTACTGATTCTTTAGAGGGATGTAGTTGCACAATTGCCGAAGGGAAAACAGTCACAATGAAAGAACAACATAGTTTGTCTCTAACAAATAATTATTCGGGGTTGGGACAGCTAATCTTAAATCATGGTGCTTCACTTTATCAGAATGACGATGACATGATAAATATGGGTGTGGGAATAGTTGAGAAGGAGAGTGATTTAATGGTTAATTCGGATTACTCATTATGGTCATCAGCGGTTGCCGGACAAATAGTAAATGCAGCAACACCTCAAAAAGATTTGAATACATTTTTTACTTATAATGCAATTGATAACAGTTGGATTATAATGGATTCTTCTATTGAAATTAAAGCCGGATTAGGATACCGAATTGATGCACCAAACAATTTTGATGCTGCTACGAGAAGTTCGTTTACAGCTAGTTTTCAAGGAATACCAAATAATGGAGAATACCAAATTAAACTTGGTGCAATAAATGCTAAGAAATTAGTCGGAAATCCTTATCCTTCAGATATAGATGCAGATCAATTTTTAAGAGAAAATCACGACAAAATTAATGGTACCATTTATTTCTGGGAGCATGACAATTATAATGTTGAGAAGACAAAGGCTAAATCAGGTTATGCAGTTTACAATTTATTTGGAGGAGTAGGAATAGCATCGCCAAAATTAGAAGTGGACAAAAAAAGCAGACCAAATGGTAAAATTTCTTCGGGAAAAGCTTTTTTTGTGTCTGCAGATGCAAGTAACGAAACGATGATTTTTAATAATGCAATGCGTTTAAAAAATGTTGATAGTGCACCATCAATATCAGACATAGCTAGTATAGACAAGCACCGTTTGTGGCTATCTATGTATAATGATAGTAAGCAATATAAAGAGTTGTTAGTGGGGTATACTGAAGCCGCTACAGATTTATATGATG
>TARA_R110002033_G_scaffold35382_22_pt1 | contig 12416 bp, 11 predicted proteins | sample TARA_R110002033 | Tara Oceans TARA_R110002033 (sample SAMEA4397051) | marine metagenome | biome: Polar Biome; feature: [SRF] surface water layer (ENVO:00010504); material: water (ENVO:00002006), including particulate matter (ENVO:01000060) such as... | depth 5 m
GCGTTTCTAGTTCATCAGCTTTTAAGCCAACTTGTAGTCCAAGTCTTTTTAAAGTTTCAGAGTCATTTACATTTTCTCCATCAGTTAGATATGCTTTAAATAAAGTTTCTTCCATTGCGTCAGAAAGATTATTCTTTTTTGCTAAATGTAATAAACGATGTGCATTAAATGAATTAGCCATTATCGCTTTGTCAAACCTGAAATCTAATCCGGCGCTTTTAGCGTTTTGAGTCATGCTATCCATCATCTCTTTTGCCCAAGATACATCCTTACGGTACTTCTCAGCTAAATGTTCAGCCATATCATCATTCTCAGAGGCTACAAAGCTAGAATCAAGCTGGAAACTCTTCCATTCAATTTCTACGTTGTCTTTATGGCTAAACTGTGCTAGTGCACCTTCAATTCTTCTTTTTCCTATATAGCAATATGGGCACATAATATCTGACCATATTTGTATTTTAAGTTTATTTTCCATCTTCTTTTATTTTTAGATTTGTATTCTAAAAGTTTGTATATACAAATTTACAAAAAAGGAATGAAAAGCTAAAATGTTTAAGTTTTTATTAGGAAGGATAAAGAACGCCAGTTTAATCGATAGTAATTGAAATTGTCTTTGTTATATGAGCAATCTGCATTTTACAGCAAAGATGTTATTTGAGTAGTACGTTATTATTCGGGTTAACTATCTAATATGTTTTCGAAAAAAAAAATGGTTGCTATAATTAATTAAAAAACCCGTCAAAATTGCTTTTGACGGGTTTGAATATAAGGGAGAATGTTATTTACTATGCTAATAAATCCAGTACCATTGAAGGGAACAAACCTAACGCTATATTTAATACAATAGACACAACTGCAACAATATAGATTACTGCTGGAGTAGCTGTTCTAACTTCATTAGAGTCCTTAGTGTACATAGCCAATATCAATTTGAAATAGTATCCTACACTTATGATTGAATTAACTATTGCTACGATAACTAGTGCAATGAATCCTGCTTGAATAGTTTGATTGAATAAGAATAACTTTGCAAAGAATCCAGAGAAAATAGGTATACCAGCCATCGATAATAATGCCGCTGTTAAAATTGCAGCTAATAATGGATTTGTTTTTCCTAGTCCATGGAAATTGGTAATGTCTTCGTTTTCATTATTTTTACAAACATAAAGAATAACGCTAAAAGCGGCAATACCTGCAAGTGCGTAAGCTGATGTGTAGTATAATAAAGTTCCTGCTGCATTCGCGGTACTCACTAAAGTCATTAACATAAAACCTGCATGCGAAATTCCAGAGAAAGCCAACATACGTTTTACGTTTACCTGGCGAAGTGCCATGATGTTACCTACGGTCATTGAGGCCATTGATACAACAACGATCATCATTTGGAAGTTACCTGATAAGTCAGCATTCATTATAGTCACAAGCTTATATAGAGTTGCGATAGCAACCACTTTGGCTAATGTACTCATTAAAGCCGTTGTCAACGCAGGCGAACCTTCGTAAACGTCTGGAGCCCAAAAATGGAAAGGAACTGCAGCAATTTTAAATAACATACCAATAAACACCAATACAATTCCTATAGGGAACCAAACCGGTAATTCTGCTGAGCGTGATAATTCACTAATTTCAGTTACATCAAAACTTCCCATCGCTCCGTAAATTAAACAGATTCCGAAAAGAATAATTCCTGATGCAAATGATCCCATCAAAAAGTATTTTAATCCTGCTTCGTTACTCTTAATACTCAAACGGTTGCTTGACGCCAAGATATAAAGTGCAATAGATAAAACCTCTATACCTAGAAAGTACATCGCTAAGTTCCCAAAAGAAACCATTGCAACTGCTCCAGCTAGTAGAAAAATCTTTATCGCAATAAAATCTGAGATTTTAGATTGATTGTTTTGATAGAATTTGTGAGCTAATGTCACTAAGAATATGGTAAGAATGATAAACAAACCAGAGAAGGCTGCCGAAAATTTACTTACAATAATCATATTATTATAATACGATTGTGGGTTAGCATAGTCAGTAATATCAAGACCAAGTATGGCTAGAAGACCAATTATAGTAACTGGAATAATTGCTTTTCTTGCTTCGAAAATTTCAAATAAAAGGCATAAAACACCTAATCCTATTATAGCTATTAATGTATTCATTTTTTTTATTTGACTAGTTAATTCTATTAATTTGAGTAATGATATTTTCTAAACTTGGTGTGATTAGATCTGTAATTGGTTTTGGATACATTCCAAAAAAGAATAATACAGCTACGATAATTACTAATGTTGTCACTTCGTTAAAAGTCACATCAGCAAATGGTTTTGCATTTGTCTCCCCTAGCATTACGTGTTGGTACATTTTCAACATGTAATAAGCCCCTAAAATAATTGTTGTTCCACCTAATACAGCAAACCAAACATTAATTTGAGACAAGCTGTACAATACTGTAAATTCTCCAACGAAGTTAAATGTAGTAGGTAAAGCAACTGATGCTAAAACTAATATCATAAACAAAGAAGCAAATTTTACTGCTTGTGAACGTATTCCACCCATCTCAGCAATTACTCTCGTTTCATATCTTCTGTAAATAATTTCAGAGGCAAAGAATAAACCTACCACTACAAATCCGTGAGCTATCATTTGAAGCACTGCTCCGCGTAATCCATCTATCGTAAGTGTGTAAGATCCTGCTGCAATCAAACCAACGTGAGCTAGAGAGGAGTAAGCTAGTAACTTCTTTAAATCTCTTTGTCTTAATGCGACTATCGAACCGTAAATTACACCAGCAATTCCTAAACCTATAAAAATATACATGTACTCTTTTGCTGCCAAAGGAGCGATAGGCAATTGCCAACGGATCACACTGTATAATCCCATTTTTAACATGATACCTGATAAAAGCATTGTTCCTACTGTAGGTGCTTTTTGGTAAACATTTGCTTGCCATGTATGGAAAGGTATAATTGGAATTTTGATGGCATACGCCAAAAAGAATGCTAAGAATATCCACAGTTGTTCTGATGCTGTTAAATTCAGGTCGTATAAGTCCTGAATTAAAAAGCTTCCTGCTTTTTGATACAAGTAGATAAATGCCACTAACATGAATAATGAGCCAGCAAGTGTGTAAATAAAGAATTTTACAACCGCTTTTTTACGTTCTTCAACATCACCATTACCCCAGATTAATGCAATAAAATAGATTGGGATTAACGCTAATTCCCAGAAGATATAATATAATAAACCATCTGCTGCAAGGAAGGTTCCGCACATTGCAAATGCCATGAATAAAATTAATGCGTAAAATGATTTTGCATTTTTATATTCGTTCCCAAAAGAAGAATAAATAATAATTGGCGTTAATGCTGTTGTCAATAAAAGCATAGCAATTGCCAATCCATCTGCGTTCAAAGCAAAGGAAACATTTGGCTGGTTAATCCATTGATTAATAAAATTGATGTTTTCACCAAGATTGTATTGGTTCAACAATACAATAGAAAATCCTAAAGAGGCAATACCGAATAACAATGCGACCTTTGAAGCTAGTTTATCACCAGCTAAATAAGTTGCAAATGCGCCAACTAAAAGTATAATTAATATTAGAGATACATTCATAGTATAAAATTATTGAGCTAAAAATAAATAGGTTATTATGGTACAAAGACCTATTACAAAAACAAATAGGTAGAATCCAATACTTCCGCTTTGTAATTTCTTTCCTTGAAAAGCTAATTCGTTAGCGATTTTTTCTAATCCAAAAACTGCAGATGATAATGTAGTTTCTACATAATCTCTAAAGAATTTAGATAAGCCATTGATCGAATTTACAAACAGTACATTATAAAATTCGTCTACATAGTATTTGTTGTACAGCACTTTTGAAAAACCTGTTATTTCAGCGTCTTCTGCTGGTACTTGATTTTGCTTAATATATTTCGAGTAGGCCACTCCTATACCTACAAGTCCCGCAATTACTGCGATAGCCATCAAAGCATATTCTGTAGTTCCAAAATGATGTGCCTCATGTACTTCTTTCGAAAACAACGGAGATAAATAGCCATTTAACCAGCTATTTGTTGGTAAGCTAATTAGTCCTCCCACAGTAGCTAATATTGCTAAAACGATTAAAGGAAACGTAATTAATGACGGACTCTCATGCAAGTGGCTTTTTTGTTCTGCTGTTCCTCTAAATTCTTTAAAGAATGTAAGGTATAATAAACGGAACATATAAAAAGCAGTCAGTAAAGACGCTAGAGATGCAATAAACCACAGTACTTTATTATGCTCAAAGGCTACCATTAAGATTTCGTCTTTCGAGAAAAATCCTGAGAAGGGAGGGATTCCTGATATTGCTAATGATGATAATAGGAATGTGATAAATGTGATTCCCATAACTTTTTTCAAACCACCCATTTTGCGCATATCTTGTTCGCCATGCAATGCGTGTATCACTGATCCAGACCCTAAGAACAAACAAGCTTTGAAGAATGCGTGTGTGATTACGTGAAAAACGGCTACTTCATAAGCACCAAGTCCTAATGCTAAAAACATTAATCCTAATTGTGATACGGTAGAGTAGGCAAGTACTTTCTTAATATCTGTTTGAACCAAGGCGATTGTTGCAGCTACAAGGGAAGTTACCGCTCCCACAATGGCAATGATGTTCTGAACATTTGGAGCTAAATCAAATATATAATTTAATCTAGTGATCATGAAAATACCTGCAGTTACCATGGTTGCTGCGTGTATCAATGCAGATACTGGTGTAGGTCCTGCCATCGCATCTGGTAACCAAGTGTACAAAGGTATTTGTGCTGATTTACCACAGGCTCCTATGAATAAAGCAAAAGCCGCAATCGAGATCCAATATAAATCTAAATTAGTTGCTCCCGTAATTGCTGTTTTTAAAGTAGCATAGTCAAGAGTTGAAAATAAAGATCCTATGATGAAAATACCAATTAACAAACCTAAATCCCCAATACGGTTCATGATGAATGCTTTCTTAGCAGCATCGTTAAAATCTTGGTTTTTATGCCAGAATCCAATAAGCAAGTAAGAGCAAAGTCCTACACCTTCCCAACCAATGAATAAAACTAGTAAGTTGCTACCTATTACAAGAGTAATCATGAAAAAGATAAACAAGTTCAAGTAAGCAAAAAACTTATGCATGTTCTCGTCATCATGCATATAGCTGATAGAGTATACATGTATTAAAGAACCTATTCCAGTTACAAAAAGTAACCAAAGAACTGATAATTGATCTAATTGAAAACCAAAGTCGACCTTGAAATTACTGATCTGGATCCAATCAAAAAGCGATATGTGAATTCCTTCAGGTTGTGCAGTGATAGCTCCAAAGAAATATATAGTTACAACAAAAGAAACCACAATCATAAGTGTTCCAATAACTCCTGAAGCTGTTTTTCCGATACTTTTTCCGAAGAAGATATTAAATAGAAACCCTAAAAAAGGAGCTAATAATAAGAGTAAAGCTAAATTTGTATTCATTATCTATTATCCTTTTAAGTTTTTTAAATTATTGATATCAATCGAACCTAAATTTCTAAATATCGATACCAGTATCGCTAGACCCACAGCAACTTCTGCAGCAGCAACCGCCATCGAGAAAAAGACAAATACTTGCCCTTGCGCATCTTGATGGTAAGTAGAGAATGCCACAAATAAAAGATTGACAGCATTCAGCATGATTTCGATTGACATAAATACAATAATTGCATTACGTCTGTATAAAACTCCAAATACCCCAATACTAAAAAGTATCACAGAAAGGAAGATGTAGTTCTCGATTCCTATTTCGTTTAAAATATTGTTCATTATTTTTCTGTTTTTTCTTTTTTAGACAATAGAACGGTACCTATCATTGCTACTAGTAATAATATAGATGCAAATTCAAACGGAACCATGTATTCATTCAAAAGTACTTTTCCTAATACTTTAATCGATTGGTAATCATCACCAGTTGTGATATATTCTCCCACGATTGGTTTAGAATTGATGAAGACCAAGATTAAAACCACGCAAATTAATCCAAAAGAAACAATTGCTCCTAAACGAGTAATTCTAGGTTTGTGAACTTCGTTCTCTTTATTCAAGTTCATTAACATGATGGTGAATAAAAACAAAATCATGATAGCTCCTGAGTATACAATTACGTGAACAATGGCAAGAAACTGAGAGTTTAGTAATAGGTAATGACCTGCAATCGAAAAGAAACAAATTACCAGGTACAATGCACTGTGAATTGGATTTCTACTAAAAATTGCCAAGAAGGCTGTTGCCAGAGTAATGGCAGCTAGAACACAAAATATAATTAGTATTGTTGACATTAATTAGCGTTTTTAAGTTGTGCATTTTGCATTGCGATATCTAAAGGCATAACCAATCTATCTTTTCCAAAAATAAAATCTTCTCTTTCATAACTAGAAGGAACTAATACTTTAGAAGTAGTCAAGTAAATTGCGTCTTTAGGACAAGCCTCTTCACACAATCCACAAAAGATGCAACGCAACATATTGATCTCATATATTGAAGCATATTTTTCTTCTCTATATAAATGTTTTTCATCAGGTTTACGTTCTTCCGCCTTCATAGTGATGGCCTCAGCAGGACATGATAAAGCACACAATCCACAAGCAGTACAATTCTCTCTCCCCTGCTCATCACGCTTTAATTGATGTTGACCACGGTAAACGGGACTCATCTCACGAACTTGTTCAGGATATTGAATCGTTACTTTTCTAGTAAATAAATGCTTTATTGTAATCATCAAACCCTTGACAATTGCAATGAGATACATGCGCTCAAAAAAGGTCATCTCTTTATTAGAGACTACTTTTTTTCTTCCTGATAAGGATATGGTTTCTATTGACATTTTATTATTTTTATTTGAAGCTTAATCCTGCTATTCGTTGCAATCTTTTATTTTTTTGTAAAAAAATTAAAGGATTTCCACTGCTATCAGGGCTAGGCTCTTCTTTAATAAACTATATTTTCGTTCCTAATTCCCTCTCGGGTGCAAGGAGTCTTAAAATCCTAAATAAACTGCTATTTCAGCTCTCAAAATCACAATTCCCGTAATGATAATATTGATAATCGACAACGGAATCAATATTCTCCATCCCAAATGCATCAATTGATCGTATCTAAATCTTGGGATTGTCCATCTTACCCACATGTAAAAGAAGATAAAGAAACATATTTTTGCAAATAACACTGCAATTCCAATTACGTTAGCGATGTTTACTCCCCAGTTTTCCACAGCCCAAGCCATTCCTGGATAATTGTAAGCTCCAAAGAACAGTACAGCAAGAATAGTAGCAGAGATAAACATGTTTGCATATTCTGCAAATAAGTAGAATCCCATTTTCATAGAAGAGTACTCTGTGTGGTATCCTCCAATAAGTTCTGTTTCACATTCTGCCAAGTCAAATGGTGTTCTGTTTGTTTCTGCAAAAGCACAAATCAAGAAAATCAGAAAAGAAAGTGGTTGGTAAAAAACGTTCCAATGCATTCCTGGTTGTTGCGCTGAAATCTCTCTTAAACTTAAAGTTCCTGTCATCATCAATAAAGCGATTATTGATAATCCCATCGCTACCTCATAAGATACCATTTGTGATGCAGCACGTATCGCACCAATCAATGAGAATTTATTATTAGATGCCCATCCTCCAATCATGATTCCGTAAACACCTACTGATATTACTCCAAAAACGTATAATAAAGCGACATCTATGTCTGTAGCTTGAAGTATAATGTCTCTTCCAAACAGGTGAAAATGATCTCCCCAAGGAATCACTGCACTTGTCATTAAAGCAGTACTCATCGCAACCGCAGGCCCTACAAAGAACAAGAATCGGTTAGGAGTATCTGGTTCAAATTCTTCTTTAGAGAATAATTTCAAACCATCGGCTAATGGTTGTAGTAAACCTCCTTTACCTGCTCTATTAGGTCCAATTCGATCTTGTAACCAGGCAGCAACCTTACGCTCAGCAAGCGTAGAGTACATTGCCATAAGCATCGTAATTGCAAAAACAACTAAGATGATGATACTTTTTTCTATTATAATTGTACTATCCATTTTCTAAAGATTACCTTTTTTAAAAATTTCTTCCTGCTCTTTATCCAATGGGATAGCCGGCATACTTATTTTTTTACGGTCTTGCTCTCTACCTTTAAGAATTCCTTCTTCGGTTGCGATATGAACAGTATCTAATTTTTGTGTGTAGTTGTTTTGATTGATAACCGAATCTTTATCAAATTCTCTTGGTCCTTCAATAACCCAATCAGATGGATCCTTATGCTCAAAACGACAAGAATTACAAATGAACTCTTCTACTTCATGGTACACGTCTTTACGACCTGTAACCCTTTGAATTTCGTCTCCAAACATCCACACAGTTGTCTTACCACAACATCCTGGAGTAGTACATTCTCTGTGTGCATTGTACGGTTTGTTGAACCAAACTCTTGATTTGAATCTAAAAGTTTTATCGGTTAAAGCTCCTACTGGACATACATCAATCATATTACCAGAAAACTCATTGTCTATTGCTTTAGAAATGCAAGTAGAAATGTTAGCGTGATCTCCTCTATCCATTACTCCATGTACACGGTTGTCTGTCAATTGATCTGCAACTTGTACACATCTCTGACATAAAATACAACGGTTCATATGTAATTGAATATTCGGACCAATATCTTCTGGTTCAAATGTTCTTTTTTCCTCAATAAAACGTGTTTTTGATTTTCCGTGTTCAAAACTTAAATCCTGCAAATCGCATTCTCCAGCTTGATCACATACAGGACAGTCTAATGGGTGGTTGATCAATAAAAATTCAGTAACCGATTGACGTGCTTCACGCACACGGTCTGATTGTTTACTGTTCACTTCCATTCCGTCCATACAACCCGTTACGCACGAAGCCATTAATTTTGGCATCGGTCTTGGGTCGGCATCACTACCTTTTGCTACTTCAACTAAACAGCAACGGCATTTTCCACCGCTTCCTTTTAGTTTAGAGTAATAACACATTGCTGGAGGAACTGACTCTCCACCAATCATACGTGCTGCTTGCAAGATGGTTGTTCCTGCTTCAACTTCAATTTCTTGACCGTCTATTGTTACTTTCATTTCTTACTTTTGTTTTTTTAGTTTAAAGTTTAAAGTTGCAGTCCCGATAATTACCGGTATTGAAACTAAAAAAACTTGAAACTTGAAACTATTTTAAACTGTTTGTTTTGTTACTAAGTGCTTTACTTGAGCAAATGGTTCTTCAACAAAGTGATTTCTATTTTTGATTTTTTCAGGGAAACGAACATGGTATTCAAATTCATCTCTAAAATGACGAATAGCTGCTGCTACTGGCCATGAAGCTGCGTCTCCAAGTGGGCAAATCGTGTTTCCTTCAATTTTACTTTGAATACTCCATAGTAAATCGATATCTTCTTCACGTCCTTGACCGTTTTCGATTCTCCATAACACTTTCTCTAACCATCCAGTACCTTCACGGCAAGGGGTACATTGACCACAACTTTCATGGTGGTAAAAACGAGAAAAATTCCATGTGTTTCTTACGATGCAAGAAGTGTCATTGTAGACAATAAATCCACCTGAACCTAACATTGATCCTGTTGCAAAACCACCATCGCTTAAAGACTCATATGTCATTAAACGATCTTCACCGTTTGCCGTTTTATAAATCAAATCGGCTGGTAAAATTGGGACTGATGATCCTCCAGGTACTAATGCTTTCAAAGGTCTGTCAGAACTCATTCCACCAAGGTACTCATCAGAATTCATGAATTCGTAAACAGATAATCCCAATTCGATTTCGTAAACACCTGGGTTTTTCACATGTCCTGAAGCCGAAATTAATTTGGTTCCCGTAGATCTTCCTATTCCTATTGCCGCATACTCATCACCAGAATTATTAACAATCCATGGCACCGAAGCGATAGTTTCAACATTGTTTACCACAGTTGGATTAGCCCACAATCCAGAAACTGCTGGAAATGGTGGCTTGATACGAGGATTCCCTCTTTTTCCTTCTAGTGATTCAATCAATGCAGTCTCTTCACCACAAATGTAAGCACCAGCACCACAGTGAACATAAAGCTCTAAGTCGTAACCTGTACCTAATATGTTTTTTCCTAACCAACCTGCAGCTTTAGCCTCGGCAATGGCTTTTTCTAATATTTTATATACCCACATATATTCTCCACGAATGTAGATATACGATAGGTTTGCACCCAAAGCAAAACTAGAAGTAATCATCCCTTCGATCAATAAATGAGGAATAAATTCCATCAAATAACGGTCTTTAAAAGTTCCTGGTTCTGATTCATCTGCGTTACATACTAAATGTCTTGGTTTTCCTGATTTTTTATCAATAAAGCTCCATTTCATTCCTGCAGGGAAACCAGCACCACCACGACCACGAAGGCCTGATTTTTTTACTTCTTCAACAACTTCGTCAGGAGTCATTGCTTTCATAGCTTTCTCTACAGAGGCATATCCGCCTTCTTTGCGGTATACTTCATAGGTTTTGATTCCTGGTACGTTTATTTTATCTAATAATATTTTTCTTGACATCTTATTTATCGTGTAATATTATTTTATTATCTCTACAATCAGTGATTAACTGATCAATCTTATCTTCAGTAAGGTGTTCTTTGTAAAAATCACCCAATTGCATCATCGGAGCATAGCCACAAGCACCTAAACATTCTACGCCACGCACTTCAAATAGTCGGTCTGCAGTTGTTTCACCTACTTTTACACCTAATTTTTCACAAGTGTAATCCATCAAATCTTCGGTTCCTTTTAAACAACAAGGAGATGTTTGACAGAATTCAAACATATATTTCCCAATAGGTTTTGTATTATACATGGTATAAAAAGTAACCACTTCGTATACTTCAACAGGTAAAATATGAAGAATTTCAGCCACCTTATCCATTAGCTCATAACTCAACCAGTTTTCATGGGCGTCTTGAACCTCGTGCAATACAGGTAATAATGCTGATTTTCTTTTATCTTCGGGATAATGACTGATTAACTCATTGATGCGTGACATCAAAGCTTCAGTCATATTTATTTCTTGTTTGTAATGTGTTCTTTCCATTTTTTTTTCTGAATCTGAAATCTTTATGCGTCTAATTCTCCTGCAATAACATTTAAACTTGATAAGATAACTATCGCATCAGATAATAATGCACCTTTTATCATTTCAGGGTATGCTTGGTAATAAATAAAACACGGTCTTCTAAAGTGCAATCTATATGGTGTACGGCTTCCATCGGTTACTAAATAGAATCCTAATTCTCCGTTACCACCTTCAACAGGATGGTAGATCTCTGCAACTGGAACAGGAACTTCTCCCATAACAATTTTAAAGTGATAGATTAAAGATTCCATGTTTGTATAAACATCCTCTTTTGGAGGAAGGTAGTAGTCAGGAACTTCTGCATGGTAGTCATTACCGGCTGGCATTTTCTCTAATGCTTGGCGAATAATGCTTAAACTCTCCCAAACTTCGGCATTACGAACGCAAAAACGATCATAAGTATCTCCCGATTTTCCTACAGGAACTATAAAGTCAAAATCTTCGTATGAACTATAAGGTTGTGCAACACGTACATCATAATCTACACCTGCGGCACGTAAGTTAGGACCTGTAAATCCATAAGATATGGCTTGCTCAGCAGTAATTGCTCCTACATTCACGGTTCTATCGATGAAAATTCTATTTCTTTCGAATAAGTTTTCAAATTCTTTCCAAGCTGCTGGAAATTCTTCTAAGAAAACGTCTAGCTTTCTAAAAGCTTCTGGAGACCAGTCTCTTTCAAAGCCACCTATACGTCCCATATTTGTTGTTAAACGCGCACCACAAATTTCTTCATAGATTTCGTAAACTTTCTCTCTAAACTGAAATACATAAAGAAAACCAGTATACGCTCCAGTATCTACTCCTAAGATAGAGTTACAAATAATATGATCGGTAATTCTTGCTAATTCCATTACAATTACTCTTAAGTATTGCGCACGTTTAGGTACTTCAATATTTAATAATTTTTCTAATGTCATCCACCAACCCATATTGTTAATAGGAGAGGAGCAATAATTCATACGGTCAGTAAGAGGCGTAATTTGGTAAAACGGACGGTTTTCAGCGATTTTTTCAAAAGCACGGTGTATGTAACCAATAGTTGGTTCGGCTTCTAAAATTCGCTCCCCATCCATTAATAAGATATTTTGAAAAATACCGTGTGTAGCAGGGTGAGTAGGACCTAAATTTAAGATTGAAAGTTCGCTTCCATCTTCATTTAGCTTCTCTTTGATTATTCTAGCATAACGATGCTCTGGTGGTAATAATAGTTCTGACATTTATAGAATGTGA
>TARA_R110002033_G_scaffold8963_4_pt1 | contig 12403 bp, 9 predicted proteins | sample TARA_R110002033 | Tara Oceans TARA_R110002033 (sample SAMEA4397051) | marine metagenome | biome: Polar Biome; feature: [SRF] surface water layer (ENVO:00010504); material: water (ENVO:00002006), including particulate matter (ENVO:01000060) such as... | depth 5 m
AGCACCGCCATTTATGTCAATACCACCACTAATTGGGCTAGTTTGTCCTACATTGTATCGGGTAATTGTGGTATAATTAGGAACATCAATATTTATGTTTTCAAATCGAATACCTGCTTTTAGTATAAAGTCGCTGTAAGCTGTTTTTAATTGAGCATACGGAGCAAAGTTGGTCATTTTCATTTCTGGTGTCCACTTTCTCCCATCTACTAAATCCTGGGAAGTTTTATCGTTTAAGATGTCAATACCATAAAGAATGTTTCCGTCAATTTTACCAAAAGCATAAGGTGTTGAGAAATTTAATCGCGCTCCTCTTTTAGATGAGGTAATTAAGGTTTGCCCACCATCAAATCCTAAGTTAGGATCATAAAATGTATCAGAGTAATCATAGATTGTTTTAAAGTCTTGCATGTATACATTCAATCTAAAATCAGTTTTACCAAATATTTCGTCATATTTGTAAGTAAGCTGTGCATTGTGATTGTATTTATTACCTTGATCCACACCAACTTGCTCTCCTAAAACTCCTATCGTCGGGCTTTCGCCATAAACACCTAATTGTGGAGTGTACTTAGAATTTTGATTGCTGCTGAAATAATTGTACATCAATTCAATTTCTTGTTTCTCAGTAATTTCATAATTTACTTTACCAAATAGAGTGTATTGAGTTGTTTCGCCTAGACCATATGTTGGCGAAATCACTTCTCCATTAGCATCTTTATAAACGCCTATTTGTCTAAAGCTACCACTTGCTACATAGCCCAATTTGTCAAGTTTACCTGAAATAGTCTGAGTAAGCTTTGAACCTACACTATTCTCAATACCTACTAGCGAACCCTCTGTTCCCACGGATGTGATACTTTCGAATCTCTTTGTGCTGCTTGGTTTTTTTGTAATGTAGTTTACAATTCCACCATCGGCACCATTACCATAAATAGCGGTAGCTCCTTTTATCACTTCAACTCTTTCTAAGCTACTAGGATCGATGGTATTTACATCTCGACCTCCTGATCTAAGTGGAGTAGATTGCGGAATACCGTCAATTAAAACTAACATATTCCTCCCTCTTAGCGTTTGTCCTGTACTACTAGTTTGATTGGAGCTTAATGCCATCCCAGGAATTTCCATCAACACATCGGCAACAGAATTACTAGTTTGAGATAAATTCTCAATTTGTTTTAATGATAAAACAGCAACTGAAGAAGGAACTTCATCTAAAGTTTCACGCATTCTATTAGAAATAATGACCACTTCATTTAATTCTTGGTTTGAGCCTAGGAGGACAAAATCTACAGTAATCTCTTTCTCACCTATAACTGATACAGTCCTATTTTGCGGTTTTAACCCAGTAAAATTTGTCTTAATAGTATATTTTCCATCTTCTAGAACAGTTATGGTATAAGTACCGTCACTATCTGTAATTGTTCCTTTAGTAGGACTCAATACTACAGTGGCTCCAATTAAAGGATTTCCCTTTTCGTCTTTTACAGTACCTTTTAAATTTGTCTGAGAATAGGCAAAAAAGCTAGATAGACTAAGTGCTGTAATTAGAATTTTTAAGTTCATTTTATCGATTATTTATGTTTTTATTGTGCAAACATACTTATTATTTTTATTTAGACTATTAATAAATAGCGATTTTTATCTATTATTTTTTCAACCATAAATCTTTATAATAGTAGCAAAGTGTAATAAGTTCATCTTCTACAAATTAGGATTATAGAGTCTTATTTCTCAGGAATAATATGGTGTGAGCTACTTAAAATAGTGAGAGGTTGATTATTCTATTGATTGTGATAATGCACATTTAATAAAGAAAGAGAGGTACTTTTTATTTTCGAAAACAAAAATAATTGGCGACAGTTATACATAAAAAAACTCCTAACCGGTTGAATGGCTGGAGCTTTTATAGTGGTATTTGCTTGAGGACTTCTTAGAAGTTATTTGTATTTATTACGCAGTGGAGTGCCAACAAATATTTCATAATTTACTTTTTTCTTCCTAGTTCGTCGCGAGTTATATAGCCGTCATTATTGCGATCACGCTTTCTAAAATTCTCTCTCAATTTTCCTTTAGCCTCAATTGCAGATATTTTTCCGTCTTTGTTGCTATCCATATTAGCAAACATTTGGGCCACGTCAGCACGTTTTCCTCTGTTTGATTCTGTTGTTTCTTGGTTAGATTTGCAGCTTGCAAACGCGACAACTATGAGTATTAATGTCAAAAATTTAATTGAATTTTTCATTGTTCTTTAAAGTATTAAATTAGGTTTGTCTTACTATGTAAATTGTTGATTTTCAGTAGCTAATTAAAGATGTCCTGATACTTTAACGTTGAGGTAGTACCATTAAATCTTGGGCGAATAAAATAGTTCCTTTAAAATTTTTCCGAATTTCAGCTGTAGTGGCTTCTTCGTCAATTGAAGCAGAATTAAAATGGGTTAAAACCATGTTCTTTACATTGGCGTCTTTTGCCATTAACGAACTTTCAGCCAGATTCACGTGTGCTTTTTCTTTGGTTGATTCGCTTTTTAGTGTACCCGTTTTCTGAGATTTTTTATAGACTGGACTTTTGTTTTGGGCTCCTCTATCGGTCATATTTTTCGTTTTTGATCCTTTAGCGATTGCACCACCTGAATCAATAATTAGGTAGTCGGCATTATTAGCAAGAACAGGCAAATTTTCAGAATATGTCAAATCACCAGAAACAACAATCGATTCTCCAGCCACATCAAATCGATAAGCTAGTGTAGCAATCGTATGATTTACTTTAACATAGCTTACTTTAATTGCCCCAATGTAAAAAGGATTTTCCTCTGCCAAATCTACCGCTTTAAAGTTTTGTTTTACTTGACTTAATGTTCGCCCAGATTTAGACAATCTGTACTCGATGTCTTCATCATAGATTTCGATAAAATTATCGATAATAGCTTTAGTTTTTGGAGGACCAGCAATAATTGTCTGTGTTCCTCCTAGAAGCGATTGAATGAATATAGGTGCAAATTCCTCATTATGATTTAGATGGTGGTGCGTAAAAAGTAGACCGTCAATATCTCTAATTTTTGTACTGTTTTTATCTAAGTTGGCCTGCGTTCCATTTCCCATATCTACTAAAATCTGTGTATCTTCATACGAAATCAGTACAGAAGGTCCAGAGCGTTCTGTACTAAATTTTGGAGAACCTGAGCCTATAATTGTTGCAGTTAAATGAGCCGCTTTTTCCTGCGCAAAAACTGAAATTCCTAAGAAAATCAAGGTCAGTATGAGATATTTTTTCATTGGGATTATTTTCTGTCTTTGACCTTACATTTTTATAAAGGTTTAATTTAGATGCTAAAATTGTTTCAGAAATTGTTTCAGAAAATGTTTCTTAGAAAGGTTGAAAGACGAAATAGTACTTAATTACTCGTTACTAAAAAATTGATAACTACATTAGAGCATTCTTAATTTTTTTATAGAAACAGAATAGAATTTATTTTCGAAAAGAAATCATATTACTATAACTTCCTAAATTAGATTCTAACAGAGTGAAATTTTAGAATATGTTTAAAACATTGTTAACTTTTCGAAAAAAAAGTCATGATGGAGTTATAACACTTAAATAATAAAAAAATAATGAATAAAATAAGCGGCTTGAAAATAGGAGAAATGGCTCCAGAATTTACTGCAGTAGATATTTACGAAAAAAAGTATTTACTATCGAATGCGCTGTTAAAAGGAGAAGTTGTTCTAATATTTATTCGTGGTCAATGGTGTCCTTTCTGCAACAAGCATTTAAAGGAAATACAAGAGAGTTTACCATTGATTTATAAAAAGGGTGCTAGTGTGGTAGTGGTTTCTCCTGAAAAATCAGAATTTATAAAGAAGACCGTTGAAAAAATGGGAGCAGAATTTACTATTTTACACGATGAAGATCATACTATAGCCAAATCTTATGACGTGCTTTTTAAACCAAAGGCAGTTTTGAGAATTGTTTACAATGTAATAATGGGAGCACAACTTAAAGAAAGTCACTCTGATGATAGCGAGCAATTGCCCGTTCCTGCGACATTCATAATTTCGAAAGACGGAAAAGTCAAATGGAGACAGTTCAATACTAATTATATGAAGCGTTCACAAGTGAGCGATATTTTGCAAAATCTTACTTAAATTTTTCATTAAAAAAAGATAATCTGCTTCAAAATATGTACTTTGTAGAGAGTTGATTTTATCGAATTAAATTTACGTACAATTTAAAATTTTAGAAGAAACAATGTCAGGAATGCCATGTTTTTCCGACACTTAATAAAGTACTTAATGAAGTAATTCATTTGCACCGCAATATTAAATTCATAAGAAAAAATTTAGTGATTAAGTATTTTACTTTTTAATAATCGTAGTACCGCGATAAAATTGATTTAGAAAACAGTCTAAAAAATGAAACAGCCCCTTATCTCTTCAGAGCTTTCTTGGCTTTACTTTAATCAATGTATTATTGACGAAGCCGCAGATCACACTAATGCCTTATATGAGCGCATCAAATTTTTAGCAATTTTTTCTTCCAATTTGGATGAGTTTTTTAGAGTAAAGGTAAATAGATTAGCTAAAGAAAAAAGCATTAGAAAGAGTGCTCATTTTACTGCTATTCTTGAAGAAATTCAGTTACAGCAGATGGAAGTTGGAAATATCTGGAGAGACCAAATTATCCCTGAATTAAACGACAATAATATTGTAGTTTATGAGGGTCAAGCTATTAAAAACTTTCACAAAAGAGAGATCGAACGCTATTTTAAAAGTGCTGTTTTAGGTTTTATTCAAATAGTTTTTGTGAAGGAAGAGGGGATTTCGAATTATTTTCTTGACAATCGCAGGTTGTACTTTATGGTCAAATTAAAAGATCAAAATGGAGACGCAAATCATGCTTACATAACCATACCCTCAGATAAATTAGATCGTTATAAATTGCTTTCTAAATATGAACATAAAGATTTTATCATTTCGCTTGACGAAATAATAAAATCTTGTTTGCATTTAATCTTCACCCAAGAGGAAATTATTTCTTGTTATTCTATAAATATTAATCGTGATGAAGACTACGAAATCGAAGATGAGAAATCAGGTAATTTAATTAGTAAAATACAAGACAAGATTGAGGAGCGCAAGAAGGGATTACCTACGCGCTTTTTATATGATATAGCGATGCCAGAGGAGGAGATACTTTTTTGCAAGAAGACTTTCCAATTTAAGAAGCGAGAAATGATGGCAGGTGGAAAAATGCATAATCTTTTTGATCTATTTAAATTTCCAAATCCTTTAAAACCGCTATTACAAAGTTCGTTTATGCCGCCTTTAGACCATACTGATTTTGAAAATTCGAACAGCATTTTTGAAGTTATAGACAAGAAAAATCAGTTGTTGCATTTTCCTTATCAATCCTATCATTATGTTTTGCAGTTTTTTAATCAAGCAGCAATCGACAATCGTGTGACTCAAATTAAAGTGACTTTATACCGAATTTCGACCCAATCGCTAATTGCAAATGCTTTAATTAGCGCTGCGAAAAACGGAAAGAAAGTGACTGTTTTTGTCGAAATTAAAGCGCGTTTTGATGAAGATAATAATCTGCATTGGGCTAGAGAAATGAAAAAAGCAGGGATCAAAATAATTTACAGCATGCCGGATCTGAAAGTCCATGCTAAAATTGCTTTGGTTACGATGAAAATTAATGCGTACACCGTTAAAGAATACGCCTATCTAGCTACTGGAAATTTTAATGAAAATACTGCTGCTGTCTATGCAGACCATGGCTTATTTACTGCCGAAAAAAAATATACCACAGATATTGCGAAGGTTTTTCAATTCTTGAAAACGAAGAAAAAAGAGGCTACAATGGAAACGCTTTTAGTAGCAGGTTTTAATATGAAGCAACAAATAATTCACTTTATTGATAACGAAATTCAAAATCATCTTGACTGGAAAGCATCGGGGATTTTATTGAAATTGAACGGGATTGATGAAAAAGACGTAATTCAAAAACTGTACGAAGCGAGCCAAGCGGGTGTAAAGATCATATTAATTGTTAGAGGAATTTGCACGTTATTGCCTGGAATTACTGGAGTAAGTGAAAATATTAAAGTGTATAGAATAGTTGATATGTTTCTAGAACATGCGCGCATTTACGGCTTTACTAATGCAGGGAACGAGCTCATTTACTTGTCTTCGGCAGACATGATGAATCGCAATTTAAATAGGCGTATCGAAGTAGGTTTCCCAATTGATGACGAAAATCTTAAAAAAGAAATCAATCAGATCATCGCTTTTCAGTTAGAAGACAACACCAAGAAAAGAGAGATTAATTCTGAAGGTAAGAATATATTAATTCCCAATCTAGTGAATCCAAAAAGAGCGCAAAAAGCCATTTATGAATGGATAAAGAATAAAAATGCTCAATAAAGCTACTACTATTTTCGAAGATTATTTGAATAACCAAAGTGGCTATGAATTGATTATTGCAAATCGGTAAAAAGCCTTTACAAACAAAAACAATACTGTGAAAAAAGCCCTTTATTTTATGCCAGATATCAGCGGATTTACAAATTTTGTAAATAACACTGAGGTGGAACACAGTATTCACATTATCGCTGAATTGCTAGAAATCCTACTCGATAATACGGTTTTAGATTTGGAGCTAGTGGAAATTGAGGGTGATGCTCTATTCATGTATACGACTACCATTCCGGAGTATTCGAACTTGATGGAACAAACAAACCGTATGCTTGAAGCTTTTCATAAGCATACGGTGAACTATGATAAAATGCGTATATGTGATTGTGGATCTTGTAGGACAACGACCAATCTACAATTGAAATTCTTAGTGCATTATGGCGATTTGAGTTATATAAAAGTTAAGCACATCGTAAAACCCTATGGTAGAGATGTCATCCAAATTCATCGCTTATTAAAAAATAAAATTACCACAAACGAATACATTCTTTTTACCAATTCGGTTTTTGAATTGTATAAAAAGCAAATGGACAATTCTTGGCAAAGGGAAACAGGTATTTATGATGCCAAGGTTTTAGATTATTTCTATAAAAATTTGGAGCAAGTTAGAAATGCCATCGTTTTAAAAGCTTCGCTTACAACCAGTCAAAATGAAGATTTTAGCACTCCGGTATTGGTTTTAGAAAAGATATTTAATGCCAATATTCATTCGATTTATAGTTATTTAAGCGAATTAAAGTACCGCCCTTTGTGGGATAAAAATATCAAGCGGATAGAATTTAATGAAAGTAAGATGAACAGGGTAGGCACAGAGCACAACTGCGTCTTAAGTCTGGGAAATTTAAAGTTTAAAACTATAACTGCGCCATCAGAAGAGGATTTAGTTTACGGTGAAAAAACCGCCGACATGATGTTTACAAAGAACTATTCTTATTTAGTGAAGCTCCATAAAATAGACGAAAAAAGCACTCAAGTTGTTCTTAATGTTTATCTAGACTTTACCACAGTAGGTACCATGGTGAGATCGAATATCTTAAATATGATTTCGAAAATGTGGGAAGAAAAATTAGCGCAATTACATCAAGTATCGATAAATAACATTCAATTATAAAAACCTAATAATGGAGACAATTCTCAAAAAAGCAGAGACCTTCGTATTGAATTACCTCAATGAAAATTTAGAATCAACTTTCATCTATCATAATTTTAATCACACGCAATTTGTGGTTTCGAAAGTTACTGAAATCATTCAAGCGGAAAATATATCTAGGGACGAACAAGAAGTTGTACTGCTTGCGGCTTGGTTTCATGATCTTGGGTACGCAGTCGATAAAGCCAAGCACGAAGAGCACAGCATCACGATCGCTGCTGATTTTTTAATGAAGGAGAATTACCCCGCAGAAAAATTGAGTGCGGTTCTAGCATGTATTAATGCTACAAAAGTGCATGAAACTCCAGTAACTTTGCTCGAGAAAGCCCTTTGTGACGCTGATTTTGCGCACATGGCTTCGGCTGATTACACTAAATTATCAGAACAATTGCGTTTGGAATTTGAGTATAGTGACTGTGGAGTTTACACTGATAAAGAATGGCTCGAACAAAATATTACTGTCTTTAATTCTCATCGATTTTATACTAAATATGCCAATGTCAATTGGACGTTTGCTAAAAATGAGAATTTAGTTGAGCTACATAAAGAGCTCAAAAAAAGCAACAAGAAAGCAGAAAATAGGCAAGAGAACAAAAAAGGCGATAAGAAAGAAGTTGATAAAAAAGAGAAGAAAGAACAAGATACTTCTAAGGAAAGTAAACTCGATAAAAGCGCCGAAATATTATTTAAAGTCATGTCCTCTAATCACTTAAAGCTAAGTTATATTGCTGACAGAAAAGCAAATATCTTACTATCAGTCAATGCCATTATACTTTCGATTTCGCTTTCAAAATTAATTCCAAAATTTGAGGATTCAGAGAATGTTTACTTACTATATCCCACAATGATTTTCGTATCCTTCAGTGTTGTTTCGATAATTTTATCAGTGATCGTAACACGTCCTAGCGTTACATCAGGTAAATTCACAAAAGAAGATGTCGTTAAGAAAAAGGTAAACCTCATGTTTTTTGGAAATTTTCACAAAATGGAATTAGACGATTTTGAGGATAGTTTAAAAGACATTGCTGACGATAAAGATTATTTGTTTTCGGCAATGACAAAAGATTTGTACCTTTTAGGTAAAGTTTTAGATCGAAAATACCGTATACTGCGTTTAAATTACAACGTGTTTATTATTGGTATTATCATCTCGGTCATCGCATTTTTTATTTCTTATAAATTTTTAAGCAACGCAATATGATTTCAGAAAAAATAACATTCAAGAACGCACAAGGACAAGATTTAGCCGCAAGATTAGAACTACCTGAAAATGGTGAACCCAAAGCATTTGCACTATTTGCACATTGTTTTACTTGTAATAAAAATTTGACGGCAGTGCGCACGATTGCTAAGACATTAATCGAAAAAAACATTGCAGTCATGCGCTTTGATTTTACTGGGTTAGGAGAGAGCGATGGAGATTTCGAACATACAAATTTCTCCTCTAATATTCAGGATTTGCATAGTGCTGCACAATATTTAAGTGACAATTATCAAGCACCAAAATTATTAATAGGGCATTCCTTAGGAGGTGCCGCAGTGCTTGCCGCTTCCGCAAAAATTCCATCGGTGAAAGCCATTGTGACTATTGGTGCTCCCTCTAATCCGGAGCATGTATCGCATTTATTTAAAAGTAGTTTTGACGAAATTAATAGTTCAGGTAAAGCATTAGTCTCTATTGGCGGACTAGATTTTACTATCCAAAAGCAATTCTTGGAAGATATTCAAGATCAAAATATCAAGCACATTTTAGATGAGTATAGAAGTTCGATTTTAATCATGCATTCCCCCCAAGATATGACAGTGAGTATTGATAATGCCGCTGAAATTTATAAAGTCGCAAGACATCCTAAAAGTTTCATTTCCTTAAACGGAGCTGACCATTTACTCTCTGATAAAAAAGACTCAGCTTATGTAGGGAATATTATCGCTACTTGGGCCGATCGTTATTTGTAATGGTCGAGAAGTTATAAAACAATTATATATTTTTAAACCGCTAATTAGCAAATTATTTGTTTGTGGGTTGGTGGTTTTTTAATTTACAAATCGTTAGCGCAGAATTGCATTCTGTGCCGACATCTTTGAGTCTATATATTGCGGAATTATTTTGTGTAGCTTCTTGTTTAGAGATTCTTCCTTCGTCAGAAAGACAAGGTTGGGGTTAGGTTGAGTTTTTACTGGTGTAGTTATCAATGATTATGTGCGATCGTTAGCGCAGAATTATATTCTATGCTGATTTCAGTGAGTCTATATATTGCGGAAATAGTTTGTAGCGTTTCTTGTTTAGAGATTCTTCCTTCGTCAGAAAGACAAGATTGGGGTTAGATTGGGATTTAATCGCATATTATCAATGATTATGTTCAATTGTTAACGCAGAATTGCATTCTGCGCAGATATCAGTTAGTCTTTATGTTGTGGAAATAGTTTGTAGAGTTTCTTGTTTAGAGATTCTTCCTTCGTCAGAAAGACAAGATTGGGGTTAGCATGGTTTTGCTCAATTAATACTTAACGGTAATAATGTTTATTGTCAATTAGTTGTTTTCAAATTTGCGAATTTGCGGTTCTTTACAATGTGAATTAATGATGAAAATCGCAACTGAAACATGATTTATATATTGTAAATTTGTGTATCAATTTAAAAAATCTGACCTTTCACATCTGCTTTTGCAAGACTCTTTGCAAATCCTAAAATTACAATTTTACAAACTATGCAGACATTTATACACTACTTTTTGCATCTTGTACTCCCTTTTTTTATCGCTTTTTTCTTTTTTAAAAAAGATTGGAAAGTTTTGTATGCTATTCTGTTAGCTACTATGGTAGTGGACTTGGATCATTTATTTGCAAATCCAATCTTTGAGGTCAATAGGTGCAGTATTAATTTTCATTTTTTGCACAGCTATTATGCTATGGTGGTATATTTCGTTTTACTATTTTTGAGAAAGCCTTTTAAAATTATAGGAATTGGTTTGTTGTTTCATATGCTAACAGATTTTGTTGATTGTATGATTATGTACATAAATTGTAAGTCGTGTTTAGCCACTGCTCCTGCTTTTGAATTACTTTCAACTGTTTCTAAATGGATTGGAATTTAAAATAGCAGGGATAATGTAAAGTTGTAAATATTGTAGACCTTGTTTAATAAAATCGTTTAAAATGTTCAAGCGTAATTGTAAAAAGTATACTGTTTAAAAAAGTTGGAAGATAATACTCTCAAAAAAATGAATGATAAATTAAAAGAGGTCGCACTACTTTTTTTTAAATTGGGAAGCATTGCTTTTGGTGGACCTGCTGCTCACATCGCTATGATGGAAGACGAGGTGGTGAAGAAAAGAAATTGGATGACAAAACAGCATTTTCTGGATTTAGTGGGAGCCACTAACTTAATTCCCGGTCCCAATTCTACAGAAATGACGATGCATTGCGGATATGAAAGAGCGGGTTGGAAAGGACTGATCGTTGCGGGAGCTTGTTTTGTATTTCCTGCAGTAGTTATCACGATGGTTTTTGCATGGCTTTATCAGCAGTATGGGCAGTTACCTAAAGTGGAACCTTTTATTTACGGAATCAAACCTGCGGTGATTGCAATCATTATAGGTGCTGTATATACCTTGGGTAAAAAAGCAATTAAAAATAGAACACTTGGATTATTAGGCGGACTCACACTGCTTGCATGTATATGTGGAGTAAGCGAAATCGTTGCATTATTTGTTTGTGGCTTTGCTGGATTAATCTTGTACTTGACGAGCAATTCGCAGCAAACGTTAAAGAGTTTCGCTCCCGTGCTAGTTTTACAAATGGCAATTACGCCGAGCACCCTCAATATATTATGGAGCTTTTTTAAAGTTGGCGCATTACTGTATGGGAGTGGTTATGTTTTATTTGCATTCTTAGATGCCGAATTAGTGGCTACAGGTATATTAAGTAAGCAAGAATTAATTGACGCAGTCGCAATAGGACAATTTACACCAGGACCAGTTTTATCTACTGCCACTTTTATAGGATGGCAAATAGGTGGTTTTTGGGGAGCAATAGCTGCTACGATAGGAATTTTTCTACCATCGTTTTTATTTGTCGCTCTTTTAAATCCGTTGGTTCCTAAAATGCGAAATTCCAAAATGTTTTCAGCTTTTTTAGATGCTGTCAATGTAGCCGCGGTAGCGGTAATCGTTTCAGTGTGTTTAAGTATGGGAAGAGAAACCATAACTGATTGGAGAACCATTTTTATCGCTGCAGTGAGTTTGCTAGTTGTTTTTGTTTTTAAAAAAATGAACAGTGCATTTATTGTGATTGGAGGTGCATTATTAGGATACCTACTTACTTTAGTATAAACCGTATTTTCAAATTCGGCTGAGGATGTAATTATGGACAGCGATCACACTTTATAGCCCTGATCGAAGCGGCATCCTCGCAGTCCCGACATTTCGGGACGAAGAGATATAGCGTAGAGCAGGAGGGGAGTTTCATTAATTACTTGAACATTCTGCTCCTAAAAAATAGAAAACCTCCCATATCATGAGATGTAGGAGGTTTTTTAATGATATCGTGTACTATCGAATTTTAGATTTTGATCTTCACACCGGCATTGACTACGAAGCCATCAAGTGGTGCAAAAATGTCTTTAAAAACTGGATTGGACAAAGAGCCTGTATAGATGCTACCAAATCTTGTTTGACGCGTATCGGTGAAGTTTTCGAAGTTAGAATAGATAGAAAAGTTCTCCCATAATTTTTCAATCATCACACCAAAAATCCAATAATCACGACCCGTA
>TARA_R110002033_G_scaffold170865_1_pt1 | contig 12377 bp, 12 predicted proteins | sample TARA_R110002033 | Tara Oceans TARA_R110002033 (sample SAMEA4397051) | marine metagenome | biome: Polar Biome; feature: [SRF] surface water layer (ENVO:00010504); material: water (ENVO:00002006), including particulate matter (ENVO:01000060) such as... | depth 5 m
GTGTCAACATGTACAAGATGGTAGCTATCAACGTGAGCGTTTAGGCATTAATTCTTGATAGCGATTTTTAATACTTGGCATGTGTAACGAATAAAATTAGAGGATTTATGAAGGGAATTATTTTAGCTGGCGGCTCAGGGACTCGTTTATACCCACTGACACGAGGTGTATCAAAACAGTTATTACCAGTGTATGACAAACCAATGATCTACTATCCACTGTCAACATTAATGCTCGCAGGGATAAGAGACATATTGGTTATTACTACACCAGAAGACAATGAAGGTTTTAAGCGTTTATTAGGTGATGGTTCAGATTTTGGTATCAATCTAACGTATGCAGTACAACCTTCACCCGATGGCCTAGCGCAAGCATTTTTGATTGGTGAAGAATTTATCGGTAAAGACAGCGTCTGTTTGGTCTTGGGTGATAATATTTTTTATGGCCAATCTTTTAGTAAAACACTCAAGAGTGCGGCGGATAGAGAAGACGGTGCCACAGTATTCGGCTATCAAGTCAAAGATCCTGAAAGATTTGGTGTGGTTGAATTCGATCAAGACATGAAAGCCGTATCGATAGAAGAAAAACCGACTAAGCCAAAATCGAATTATGCCGTGACAGGTTTATATTTCTACGACAACAGTGTTGTCGAAATGGCAAAGCAAGTTAAGCCATCACACCGTGGTGAGTTAGAAATAACGACCTTGAATGAAATGTATTTAACCAAGGGTAACTTAAATGTTGAGTTACTCGGTCGCGGCTTTGCATGGCTAGATACGGGTACCCACGAAAGTTTACACGAGGCCTCATCTTTTGTGCAGACTATCGAAAATGTTCAAGGTTTAAAGGTTGCTTGTTTAGAAGAAATCGCCTGGCGTAATGGTTGGTTAAGTGTGGGGCAACTAGCTGAATTGGCTAAGCCGATGATGAAAAATAATTATGGTCAATATTTGGCTCGTTTAGCTAACGGATTATAAATATGAAGATATTAATTACAGGCAAGAATGGCCAAGTTGGCAGTTGTTTAGTCGACCAACTAAACACCATGCCTGACGTAACCTTGCTAGCATTAGACCGTGATCAGCTAGATATTACTGATGTAATACAAGTCAATAAAGTTGTAGCAGACTTCAATCCAAATATCATCATCAATGCTGCTGCCTATACCGCCGTTGATGAGGCCGAACAAGAAAGTGAATTGGCCTACACCATTAATCGTGATGGGCCACATAACTTAGCGGTTGCAGCGAATGAAATTAATGCCACCATCATACATATCTCAACAGATTATGTTTTTACTGGGGATAGTCTTGAATCTTATGTTGAGACTGATAATACTAATCCTCAAGGTGAGTATGGTCGCAGCAAGCTGGCCGGTGAACAAGCGGTTGAACGAGGCTGTTCGCGACATATTATACTAAGAACCGCATGGGTCTTTGGTGAGCACGGTAATAACTTTGTCAAAACCATGCTACGCCTTGCTAAAACCAGAGACACCTTAGGGGTTGTTGCTGATCAGTTTGGTGGCCCTACTTATGCAGGTGATATAGCAAACGCTATACTTACAATCTCAAAGCAGATAGCGCGTGATAGTCATGCTTATGGTATCTATCATTTTTCTGGCTTTCCTCATGTAAGCTGGCATACTTTTGCAGAAAAAATATTCGAAATAGCACTGGAGCAAGACGTACTCGTCCAGCCCATTAAAGTTAACCCAATAACAACTCAAGACTACCCGACACCAGCCAAGCGGCCAGCAAACTCAAGGTTAAACTGTCATAAAATTGATAGTGCGTTTGGCATTCAACAGAGTGACTGGCAAGCAGCGTTAGTGCGAATTCAAGAGTATTCATAAATGAAAGTAATCGATACGACAATCCCGGATGTAAAAATCATCGAATCTGCCGTTTTTGGAGATGAACGTGGCTTTTTTATGGAAACCTGGAATCAACAAAAATTTGAGGAACTCGTAACAGGTAAACCTACAAATTTTGTGCAGGATAATCACTCTAAGTCAAAGAAAGGCATTTTACGAGGTCTGCATTATCAGACTGAAAATACCCAAGGTAAATTAGTACGTGTCGTGTCTGGCGAAGTATTTGACGTTGCAGTAGATATCAGGAAGGAATCACCTACATTTGGCCAATGGGTCGGTGTATATTTATCAGCAGAAAACAAACGTCAATTATGGGTGCCTGAAGGTTTTGCTCATGGCTTTTATGTGACGAGCGATGATGCTGAATTTGTGTATAAGTGTACAGATTATTATAACCCAAAAGCAGAAGTCAGTATTAGCTGGGATGACAAAGAGTTAAATATTAACTGGCCCGTAGTTGATAAGCCTTTGCTATCGAATAAAGATAAAAGTGCATCAAGCTTAAAAGATGTTTTGATGGGATTAGACAATCCGAATGTCAGATTATAAAAGTAGGATAACATGACGCTCATTAATACAATTGAATTTGCGGAACTTGGTGATGAAAGAGGTAGTTTAGTATCATTAGAAGAAAATAAAAATATACCATTCGATATCAAACGGGTGTACTACATTTTCGGTACTAAAGATAATGTTTCACGTGGTTTTCATGCACATAAGAAACTACGACAGCTTGCAGTCTGTGTAAAGGGGGCTTGTACTATTAAAATGGATGATGGTTGCAATATAGATTACGTTACTCTAGATAGCCCTACTCAAGGTTTGTTAATTGAAGCAATGCAATGGCATGAAATGTCAGATTTTGCAGAAGACTGTGTATTAATGGTACTTGCAAATGATTACTATGACGAGTCGGATTACATTAGGGACTATAAAAAATTTTTAGAAGAGGTTATTAATGTTTAAGAAAATTTTAATTATTGGTTCTGGCACTATGGGTATTGGTGTTACATCGCTATTAGCACTTTTAGACTATGAATTGACTCTATTTGTTAGAAATGAATCAAAGCAATTAGATGTGGCTAAAAGTTTGGAAAGCCATATTCATAAAGCTATACGTAGACGAAAATTACCCTTGACAGTAAGCGAAGTAGTTAGAAAAGTAAATATTGTAAATGTTATAAGTAAATCTGAATCCTTTGATTTTGTATTTGAAGCTGTTAGCGAAGATATTATTAAAAAGAAACAAGTAATCGTACAGTTTTCGGATAATATAAATGAAGAAACGATTTGGGCTACTAACACCTCAAGTCTGTCTGTTACTGATATGAGTTCAACATATAAATATCCTGAAAACTTTATTGGGCTGCACTTTTTTAATCCAGTTGCCAATATGGAGTTAATTGAAATTATCCCTTCAATGTTGACATCAGAGACCACTACAAAATTATGTTGGGATTTCACATCTAAAATTGGTAAGCAACCTGTTAGAGTTGAGGATAGCCCAGGCTTCATTGTAAATAGGTTATTAATACCTATGATAAATGAAGCTGTTTGTCTACTTGAAAATGGCGTTGCAGAAATCAATGAAATTGACTCAGCGATGAAGTTAGGGGCGCATCACCCTCTTGGTCCTCTGGCGTTGGCAGATATGATTGGCAATGATGTGTGTTTGTCAATAATGGATGCCTTATATAGTGCCACAGGTGATTCCAAATATCGCCCATCATACTTGCTCAAAAAAATGGTGAGCGCAAACCAATTAGGACGGAAAACTGGCAGTGGTTTTCATCAATATTAGAACAGGATATTGTTTATGAACAAAATACATTCAACGGCAATTGTAAGTAAAAAGGCTGTTATTGGAAGTAATGTGACAATAGGACCATTTTCTATCATTTATGATGATGTAGTGATTGGCGATAATTCAATTGTTGAAGCCTATTGTGAACTGGGAGTGAAAAATAAATTTTGCGGTGCCGATCCACTAATAATTGGGCGTAATAGTCATATTAGAAGTCACAGTGTCTTTTATGCCGATTCGTCATTTGGTGATGGTTTATTAACCGGTCATAGAGTTACTGTACGTGAAAAAACTACGGCTGGACTTGGGTTCCAATTAGGAACTCTTGGGGATATACAAGGACACTGTGAAATTGGCGATTTTGTAAAATGTCACAGTAATGTTCATATTGGTAATAAATCAAAAGTTGGAAATTTTGTTTGGATTTTTCCTTATGTTGTTTTAACTAATGACCCACATCCTCCTAGTGAGGTGTTACTTGGTTGTGAAATAAGTGATTTTGCAGTAATCGCAACTATGTCTGTAATTTTACCAGGTGTCAAAGTTGAATCGGATACATTGATAGGAGCAGGCAGCATTGTGGGGAAAAATGTAGATGCTGGTTGGGTAGTTGCTGGTAACCCCGCGAAAAAAATTTGTGAGATAACTAAAATAAAATTGAAAGATGGTTCAGGCCGAAATGCTTATCCATGGCGAAAACATTTCCATCGTGGCTATCCGTTAGAAACAATCGAAAAGTGGATGTTAAATTTAAATATTTAAACTTAGACTCAATTTTCACGCTAATTCAAAGAGAATAAAATAGTGGTCAAATTTTTAGATTTGAAAGCAATAAACGCACAGTATCAACAAGAACTAAAAGATGCTTGTGCCAGAGTTATCGATTCGGGTTGGTATATTATGGGTAATGAATTAACTCAGTTTGAGAGTGAGTTTGCCAACTATTGTGGAACCAAACATGCCATCGGAGTAGCTAACGGGCTAGATGCTTTAATCTTAACATTACGTGCATGGAAAGAGTTAGGCAAGTTGAAATCAGGCGATGAAGTCATCGTTCAAGCTAATACCTACATAGCTTCTATTTTAGCGATAACAGAAAATGATTTAGTTCCTGTATTAGTTGAACCTAATCCTGCTACATTCAATCTTGATCCAGATTTAGTACGTGCTGCGATAACACCGAAAACAAAAGCGATTTTGCCAGTGCATTTATACGGTTTACTTTCACCTATGCCTGAGCTTATATCGATTGCTAAAGAATACAATTTATTAGTTCTGGAAGATTGTGCACAATCACATGGTGCAGAAACACAAGATAAAAAGGCTGGAAGCTGGGGCGATGCAGCCGGTTTTAGTTTTTACCCTGGTAAAAATCTTGGTGCGCTAGGTGATGCTGGAGCTGTGACTACAAATGATGATGAGTTAGCACAAACATTAAAGGCATTGCGTAATTATGGTTCACATAAAAAGTATGAGAATTTATACCAAGGTTTGAATAGCCGCTTAGACGAAATTCAAGCTGCTATGTTGAGAGTGAAATTGAATTTTTTACCTTCAGAAACGCTACGTCGTCAGCAAATTGCGCAACGTTATTTGTCAGGAATAAACAATGAACTAATCATTTTACCTGAGTTAAAAGAATCACTTTCACATGTTTGGCATCTCTTTGTGGTCCGTTGTAATAAAAGAGATCTATTACAACAGCATCTAATTAATTCAGGTGTCCAAACATTAATTCATTACCCAATTCCTCCACATAAGCAAAAAGCCTATGCTGATATGGCTTTGCAATGTTTACCAATAACAGAGCTAATTCATAATCAAGTCGTATCGCTACCGTTAGATCCAACTATGAGTGATGAGTCAGTTGATACAATCATTGAAGCTATAAATGGCTTTAATTCATGAAACGTCTGCTAAAAGTCACTGCCATGACAGGATTACTAACTCTTCTAAAAATGGTAATGGGCTTTGTAATAGCTAAAGTGGTGGCCGTTTATACCGGCCCTACTGGTTTAGCTATGCTAGGGCAGGTACAAGGTGTCGTGGCTGTACTCAATGGATTAATCAATGCTCCTGCTGCCAATGGGGTAGTGCGCTTTACCGCAGAGAAACAAGCTGAAGGTTATGAAGCATGTTCTCCTTGGTGGAAAGCGTCATTGCAATGGATTTTGATTCTCGCTGGTATAACTATTCCAGTAGCGTTATTATTATCTAATTATTTGGCTATTTTATTATTTCAAGATATAACACTTTCTTGGGTTATTACTGTTACGGTTTGTGTTCTACCCTTATCCGCTATGGGAACGCTTTGTAATTCAGTCATTAATGGTCAGGAAAACTATCGTCGCTATGTTGGTTTGGGCATGCTCTCGGCAGTTATATCGGCTGCCTTGATGTTAGGAATGATATTTTACGCAAATATAAAAGGTGCACTGCTCGCCGCGGCCTTGCAATCAGCATTGATTGGTTTGGTGATGTTATGCGCCAATTTACGCCAACCTTGGTTTAAATTGCGTTATTGGTGGGGGGCCACAAGTGTTACAGCACGCAAATCTATAGGTAATTATACGCTAATGGCGATAACGACAGCGTTGACTGCCCCTGTATCATTAATTCTGGTTAGAAATATCTTAGTTGAGCAAGTCGGATGGGAGTCAACGGGCCACTGGCAAGCGGTATGGAAAATATCAGAGGTTTATCTCAGTGTCATCACCTTAGCTTTAGGTACTTATTATTTACCCAAGTTAGCATCGTTAATTGGTGTGGATTCAATTGTTAAAGAGATACATCATACAGCTAAAGTTATTTTTCCTATTGTTTGTATTATGGCCCTTGGCGTATATTTATTAAGAGATGTCGCTATATGGCTATTATTTACAGAAGAGTTTGAAGCCGCACGAGATTTATTTGCAATACAATTAACTGGCGATGTGGTTAAAATTTTAGCTTGGTTATATGCATACCCAATGCTGTCTCGAGGCGCTACAAAATGGTTTATTTCAACAGAAATAATCTTTTCTCTTAACTTTGTATTGCTAGCATACTTTTTGGTCGAATTATATGGTGTTTCCGGTGCAAATGTTGCCTATCTAATCAATTACTCCATATATTTTATATTTGTATTCTTCAATGTGAGGAAGTTTTCCGTTTAACTTTTTTAATTTTTTAATTTTTTAATTTTTTAATTTTTTAATTTTGTAATTTTGTAATCTTGTTATATTTTTTAGTGTTAGGGTGGTTTTGTGAAAATTGTTATCCCTGTTATAGGATTTGGTCGAGCCGGCGGTGCGCGAGTGCTTTCAAAATTAGCGACTGATTTATACTTAAAGACTGACTTATGCAAGCTTCCTATGACATTAACTACTTTATTCATCGCAATACCTTATGGAATTTTAGGTGTTTCGATATCGCAGCTTTTTAATGTGTTTGTTTCATTCTTTATTAATGCCTATTATTCCGGTAAACTATTCGGTTTCGGAGTTGTAGAGCAACTAAAACAAATGTATCCAATAATGCTTGCATCTTTTCTAATGTATTTGAGTATAATTTTCATTGAAATTGATAATCTCGGAATGCAAATGTTTATTAAAGTGGTTGTTGGTGTTGTAGTTTATTTTTCATTATGTTGGATTTTTAAAGTTAAAGCATTTGTTAATACAAAAAATATTTTATTGAATTTACTAGCAAATAAGCAACATTAATTTTAAGTATTCTGGCGTTTGTTTTTCGTATGCGTCTGTATTTTTTACATAGCACCGAATTTAACTCCGAAGTGCGACACTCACCAAATTAAGCGGCTAATTGTTTAAAAACAACAGCTGGCTGCTTAAACTTCAAGCATTTCTTAGGTCGGTAATTAATCCTGTTCTGCGCAAACAAGATGATGTCATCACTTATCGTCATTAAGTCAGTCCCTTTTTTTACATATTGCCTTAATAAGCTGTTGCATTTTCATTAGCGCCACGCTCCCAAGAACTATGCGGGTGGGCAAAATAAAAGGCTGTATCTAACGCTTTAGAAATGACCTCATGATGATCAAATTCGCGACCATTATCAGCGGTAATTGTGCGTACTTGCTGCTTGTAGGGCATTAATAATTCGATAGTCGCTTTAGTCACATCTTCAGCAGATTTTGAGGCCACTTTCTTTATTAAATAAAAACGGGTTTTTCGCCCTAAAATTGTCACGATTGAATCTGTCCCGTGCTTTCCTAATACGGTATCGATTTCCCAATCACCGAAACGCTCGCGGGTATCAACAATTGCAGGTCTGGACTCGATAGAGGTACTATTTTTAATCGATGGCGCTTTCTCTTTTTTGCCTCTGCGATAACGTTTATGTCCTTGCCTCAAATGGCGATATAATTTGCCACCTTGACGCTTATTCCTTGCCACAAAGCGGTAAATCCACTCAGGGCTAACAGCTTGGTTCATACTCGATAACACCTGTAAAATCTGCTCTGGACTCCAATCATGTTTTAGCAGGAAGCGGACGCTGTTGATTCTGGTATCGGGTATCGTATATTTGGCTGAATTTCGTCGCATCTTACACGCATTAGTTTTAGCGCTGTCAGGGCAATAACCCTGTTGGTCATGACATCGTTTTAGTTTTCGATAGACAGTCGCACGATGGCAATTGATGGCTTTTGCTATCAAGGCAATGGACATACCCTGGCCTAAAAGGTCTGAAATCTGATATCTGATATCTTCTTCCATCAGTCAACTGCTGATAACTATAGTGATACTCTTTTTTTCTTTGGCGAGATAAAACCTACCACTTTCAGCAGTTGGCTTCATCTATGCCTCAATTAAGAGTGTCGCAGTTATTATCTGATTTCGGGGCTGTCTTAATTATTAATCTGGGCTGCTATAAATATTTTGATTGACTAGTAACTGATAGCTGCATCTTTTTATGGTGTTAATTTATATGGATTGTATTAAGAGTATATTTTTTATTTTTTTAAGGTGGAATAGGTGGTCAATTCTTTTAATGATGATTTAATTAAATTAATTCGTTTATCTAATGATATAGAGAGTAAGATTCAATTGACTCGATTTTTTGGTGAAACTAATAGTTTTTTTGATATGGGTGTTTATGAAAGTAAAATATTAGAAAATGAAATTGTAAAGTTTTTTATTTCTAAAGTTCCTACCTGCACTACATTAAAGCCAGATAATATTAAGAAGAACACATTACATGTTATTTCTACACCGTATGTTACTGGCGGGCATACGAGATTGTGTGAACGACTAGCAGTAATGGAGTCTATTAAGCCTGATATATTGGTTACTAGATACTTAAATGAAATTAGTGATTCAGTTCAACGACTAAATACATTTTTTGAATCTAATTATTATGTTGATGCTAAGAGCTCAATGGAAAAGCAAATCCTGCAGAATATGAGGTTTTTAATAAACTATAAGAATGTAGTTCTTCATATTCATCAAGACGATATTTGTTTAGTCGTTGCACTTGGTATTTTAAGGAAATACAACCCAATAAATGTATTTTTCGTAAACCACGCTGATCATTGTTTTAGTTTTGGAGATTCAGTTACGGATGTAAAGTTACAAATATCAGCTAGAGGATATTTGCTTGATAAAGAACGAATTGATAAAGAATATATCAGCTCTTTTATCGGTATTCCTTTAAAAGTATGCGTAGATAAATTAGAGTTTCAAGATCGTCCTGTTAATTTCATGATGGCCGGTTCTAGTTGGAAAATGAAGCCGAATAAGTATGGCAGTTCGCCACAAATAGTTGATCATATCCTAACTGAAATTGTTGATAGTAAATTTATTATTGTAGGAACTAATATTTATTGGGATTACTGGTGGTGGAAAATTCTTTTTAAGTATGGTCGGCGGGTTTCTTTTTTTAATGAGATTGAATACAATAAATATATGGAAATTACAGCTGAAGCCGATGCTTGTGTAGATACTTGTCCTGTGGTTGGTGGAACAGCCTTTGTTGAATTGTGTCTCCAAGGGTTAAAGCCTTTTGGTGTTTTATCTGGAATTAGCGGTTATACTCCATTAGACATTGTCAAATCAGAAAATGTATTTAATGTATTAAATCAAAAAATACCAACTAGTATCTTTGAAAATATAATCGAGACTCATGATTTTTTTAATGTCAGAAAAAAATATTTAGACGCAAAAGCAGGGCGTTATCATGAGCTTCCTAAAAGTTTACTTGGAAATGGCAACGATATGGATTTATTCAAAAAAGGGAAACGTATTTATTATAGTTGGTTTGTTTTTAGATTATTCTTCAGGGTAAAATACAATGTAAAGTTTAGCTTAATACCAATATTACTTAAACACTTTTCTTATTGTTCATTAATACGTCTATTTTTTTCAATAATTCCCAAGTTTTTTAGAACTATACTAAAAGTAAAATAATTAGTTTCATATTATGCCTAATACACTATTTCTTAAAATAACTCTCTACTAAAAGCTTACCTAGATACGAGTTTATATATTTCACTATCGCGGATGTTTTTTATTTAAAATAGTTCTTTCCCATAAGTTGACTATTCCCTCGGACTCTGGAAGCTCTGTCAAAATATAAGTAAATATGAACTATCAATATGAGGTTTATTATCTGGTCAACTGTGGAATCTACTTAAGTAGATCTCTATATACTTTGCAAGCGAGTAGAGGAAAATATACTTTATACTCCTATTTGTGACGCTTGTAACATATGTTTTTTACTTAATAATATTTCCACTTGGTTGCTTTACCTTTACGGAAAACTGTAATGCAATATTCATGATAACTAAAAAGTAAAATTAACAGATTGGTTTCAAACTGGATTTTTTGTGGATTATTTTAAGACGTTTGAGCTCAAAGTGTTGAGATGGTTTTAGCTAAAATCAATAGCATTGATAAGCTTGAATAATATTTTTTTTGCTTTAAATTAATGAAATTTTATGGAGTGGATGTGTAATTTTAAAGGGTATATGTAATTTATTTTTTCTGTTCGTTATTTTATAATATATTTGCATTTGCATTTGCATTTGTTTTTTAGTTTGAAATAGAATGTAAGTATACATTTTTATGATTACATTCTATTTAGATTAATTTATTTTTTTATTAGGGTTGTTCTAGCGTGACAAAAATACATTCCATTCTAATTGGTCTAATTGTTGTAGTTTTCTTTCTTGATACCGGAGGGCCTTTCGGTATCCGAATTTACGCTTTAACCTTATGTTTAGCTATAGGTTTCTTTTCTATGATTAAGCAGTATAGTGTTCGAGACACTTTTTTTAATTCAAAGTCTCTTTTGGGTTTTAGCTATTTATTTACCCTGTTTATTGTATATGGTTTTACATCGGCGGCCCTAAATGATGTATTTTTTTCTTCATATATATGGCTCGTGCCATTATTATTTTTCTTTATTTTCACTTTGTTTTTTTCAATTTTCACCTCAGAAAAGATAATTAGGGGTTATGTTTTATCTGGTGTAATCTTCTCTATTGTTATTCTAACTGTTTTCTTTACTGCTCTGTTATTACCTAAGGGAGCTTCTCAACTTTTTTTGCTTAATTTTAGTTCCATCCCAGGTTGGTTTTATTTGAAAGAAAATGGTCTTTTCCCTGGTTATCCTAATATTTATTTTCAAGCAACTCTTGGCTTAGTGCCAGTCGCTATAATGGCTTATAATTTTGGATATAAGAAGAGCTTTTTATTAATGTTGTTTGCTATGGCATTTAGCCTTTCTAGATTCGGAGTGTTTATTTCTGTATCGTTTGTTGTTTATGGATATCTAGTTTCATTATTCAAAGTTAGTCAGAAAAAACAATTTGATTTTGTTTATTCACTCAGCTTTCTAATTGGTTGCTTCGTATTCGTTTCATTTGTTGTTTTTTATTTTAGTCAGGACGGTAATTACACCCACTCCTTTGGTAGTATGAATATCAGAAGAGGCCATATCTTATCAATATTTGATAGTGTCAATTTATTCAATTTTGTTTTTGGAGCAGGTCCTGGCAGTTTTTTTTATTCTCTTGGTTTTGATGCTATAGTTAATAATGTTGAAGTTAGTCAGCTAGAGGTTTTTAGGAAGTATGGTTTAATTGGTTATTTAATTTTGCACTTTTCATTCCATCAGTTTGTTAAATTCCTAATGCTTAATAATTCACTCGATTTAGCATACATCTTTTTATCGTTTTATTTAGTTTGTTTGTCTAATCCTATTTTATTGACTTTTAACTTGTCACTTTTACTTGCAGTATTAACTATTATCTCATTAAATCGTAGACGAATGACAAAGATACAACTTAAATCTTAATAACTTATACCCCAATCATAACTGAGACACTTGGTCTAGCTTGAAGAGTCAGTTGCATATATGTTTCAGACTCTCACGTATCACTCCATCGATGCCGCTATAGGAAAATATTAAGCTCCGACATTCAGAAAACCAGGTAAAGTATTTGATAAATTGGGATTTCACGTCGGAACATCACCAATTAAATTGCGGAAGTGGCAAATTTATTTCCAATGAATTACTCATTGCTAGGCATATAAATACCCTGCTGTATAAGTTTAATGTGTAGTTTTAAGTAGTAATTGTTCACCAGCCCCTTATTGACACGATCTTATTGACACGATCAATTGATGATCGATAAGGTTTTGTCATATAGCTATTGAACGATCGATTTACGGTGCCAAAATGGCAACATGAAAA
>TARA_R110002033_G_scaffold170827_2_pt1 | contig 12373 bp, 7 predicted proteins | sample TARA_R110002033 | Tara Oceans TARA_R110002033 (sample SAMEA4397051) | marine metagenome | biome: Polar Biome; feature: [SRF] surface water layer (ENVO:00010504); material: water (ENVO:00002006), including particulate matter (ENVO:01000060) such as... | depth 5 m
TTCAAAGAGAGAAAGATCGCATCAGTTCCATATCAATCGCTCAAGCAGCATTAGCTGAATACAGAGATGAATCTAGTAAAGCGACAATTGAAAAATTGACTAATGAAGAGCATCACCCTACAAATAAACTAGCTAAGTTTTTAACAGCTATTGGCGAACCCAAACCAACGCATAATCACGAAGCACATCATATAATTCCTGGTGTCGGTAGGTTTAATAAATTTGCAATTTTAAGTGCTAGATTGAATTTCCATTTAGTAGGGTTTGGTATCAATGACCCAATTAATGGCACATGGTTAATAAACTTTATGAAAAATAAAGATATAGACTGGGCAACTGAAAGTGCACCAGCACACCGAAAGCTCCATCGCTATAACTACGAATCTTGGATAGGTTTAAATCTTGGCGGGCAGATAAAACCAAATAAAGAACAGTTTTCTAGAAGGCTAAGTAGTATGAAAACTCATATAAAAACAGGTACGTTACCAAAAAGTATATTTGATGCCAAAGATGAACAGTGGAAAGGACTATGAGCGCATACTATTTGAAAAAGCCTAATGGCTCATATGATTTAGTTGATTTGAATACTGTAACTATGACTAATCAGATAGTAAACAATACAGATCTCACCTTCGAGGTTGTGGTAAGAAAACTAATGGCATTACCCTATGATAATTCCAATATTGCAGACTTGTGGAAAGGTGAGTTTGAATGTAATTTTATACCGGAAGCACGAAAGCAAAATTTTGATATAAATGTACTTGGAAATTTTCTATTATTGACTCAATCAGCATATCAATTTCTCGGCGATAAAATCCATCCCCATGGTGAGTTCGTAAAGGTCAATGCTGATGGAGAATCTTTAATGCTATTTAATCCTCAAGTTTTTGCGAATGAAGATCCAACTTTATGTGAAATGAACTATATAGATGGCTTTGAAGACGGTCTTAAGTCATTAGTTTTTTTGAATGAAGATATTCAAAATAAGCTACTCTTTAAATCAAAACTACAAGGCGGCTATTCTATATATTGCAATGAGGCTTTTAAGAGGTTAATTATTAATTCTGAGCTTGAAGGCTTAAACTTTGATAGCGATTTATTAAATCCGTTCTAATATTTATACGTTTTATATAATAACTAACAATATTGTGCAATATTCTTTCGGGCAAAACCTAGTTAGCACTTAATGCTGGGTACACAGAGCCATTTTGTTGTGTATTGCGGAGTTAGCAGGTCACGGCGCATTGACCACTTATACTCTATGCCTTGCGCTGCTAGAAACATCGTATCACTGCCATAGCGATGGTTAATATGGTCTAGCGTATGCATTAAAACTGGATTAGCTTTAGGAGGGTTAAACAAATCGAATTGGTTATGTTTTTCGCTGGCTAAATCGATAAGCCCTATGCCGATTTTGTAATAATGTATGCCTTCACGAAATAGCTTCGATGCGGCCTCAGTCATGGCTTTGGTTAGGTCTACCGTACAGTTGGACATGGAAAGTGCACAATAGCTTTGTAGCTTACAGGCCGTTCATCATGGAGGAATTGCTGGCAAAAATCAGCATAGTCTTACAGTTAGAGTCTTGCTTACGTGCTTTACACGCTGCTATAGCAACATGCTTACTCAATACTTGTAATAACGACTGTAGTGGTGCATCTATTTTGGTCATTGCTTTATAGATTTCGAAGTCGATATTTAGTTTCTATCATTAGATAAATGATGCAATTCAGAAATCGTGACTAACTCACAATTGGACAGAAGCTTGATAGAGTTATTGTACTAGTCGATAGTATTACTCATTAGATTTTGTAGGGCTAGTGAGGAATCTAACGGATGCCCTCACCCCATTGACCATCACATGCGTTACCCGCAGTGGTTTTAACCTTTTAGTTTGTTGCCAAATTAACTACTTCACTACACCACGTCACAGACTGTTGTGATATTTACATCATGCCACCCAGAGAAATGCAAGCCATTGAATTTAAATGAATAAAATAATGTAAATAAAAAGGCACCCCTAAATCTCCCCCCAACTTATGATGTTTGGTAATTTTTCTAACCGCTAGTCAGCTAGCTCTAGATAACGACCTTTCAAGTTAAGTTACTTGAAAAGGGGTTTCACCTGCGCCCCAATAAGTTATCTGCAAAAAGTTATTTGCTTCAACTTGCGCCCTGTAAACTCCATTTTTCAATAACTCATACCTTTCTCGAAGCATACCAATTACTTCACCATCAGAACTAAGTACCTTTGTGATATCAGTACCATCATTGTGCAACTTAATAAATTGACCTATCTGTGCATTAACGCCATGTACCCAATTTACAGGAAGATTAGCAATAGTTCCTTTCCAAACAGTATCTGACTTTGGTTTGTATTCTTTAATAAATGCTTTCCACAGTTTTGCAGTGTTTGCCCCCATAAAATCTAGTACAGAGATATATGCTGTTAATCTTTCTGATGAGAGCCACTCTTTAAACTCAATACTATTTGAAAAAGAGGCATCTGTAGATTTAATTAAATTAATTGCCTCTAAGCGTGAACTAAAGCCAGCTTGCATTAACATTGCAGCACTTCTATTTAAGCTCCCATTTTCAATTGCTGGAACAATTAAGCCCACTTCAAAATCATCAATAGTCATTCCATCATAAATAACATCATTATTAGCTTGAGCACGAACTCGTAGAGCTTCTAATCCCCATGGAAGACGATAAACTAGACCATCTTCAACAAATCGTAATGTTTCATCAATTGAATTAAAACCTTGCTCACTAAGTGCCTCTCCCTTTAACCAAGCAGCGATAATTTCACGCCAATCATCGGGTAAAATATTGGGAGAGAATGGAGGTATCGCGAACAAAATTTCGGCTAATTGAGTTATTGCAGTTATAGCTTCCTGCTCCTCACCACCATCGATACAAGCGTTAGCTACAATCAGTAGCTCATTACCTTCAGGGGCTGCTTCATCCAACTTTTGGCCTGTAGCTAAACCAACGCCTGCAAGATAATAACCTTTTCTTTGCTCAGTAGTAGTCAAACGCCATATATGACTAGCTCTCAGAGCTAAAAGTCCATTAAAAATTATTTTGATTTTTTCTTCTTGGTGTCTCAATCTACGCTGAAGTAAAGATGATTGAAGTAGTTCATTAAGGGCATTGGGAATATCATCAATTGAGATATTTTCTTCGCCCAGCATACTTAATAGTGCGGTATCTAAACTTACTAAATGGCGATCCCATGCATTCCTATTTTCTTCTTTCTGCGACTCCGGCTCATGAGATACGTTCGGAAAAGTCCAAAGAGCAGTATTGTTCATCACATATTCAAGCACTTGCTCAGTAGATTGAGTTTGTAAACTATTAGCAATTCTCACTACAAACGAAGCTATTAGCCTAAATAGTCCACTTTCCATATTACGAGCATTAGAATTATTTACCAACGCTCTCCATTGATTTTTACGCCAAGCTATACGTTCATAAATTGGATGTAGCACTAGGCCGTGAGTATCTACAAACGCTCGTCCTGCTCTTCCCACTACATTTTTAAATTCAGATGCTTCAATTGTATCTCCATTTCGATACAATGAATGAACAATCACTACTGTTGCAGCTAAGTTCAACCCTTGTGCCAAAGTTGGAGATGACACCGTTATTTTTAAGATACCTTCACGTAAAAGCTTTTCAATTTCTTTTCTAAACGGTGTAGGTAATCCTCCATGATGTATCGCAACACCTATATTTAGACACTCTAGTATAGGATGATCATCACCTAGCCACTCACTACCTAATACTTTAGCAAGCTCTATTTTACTTTCAGGGACAGTTAACACTGATTCAAGAGCACCTCTTTTATTTAGGTCAACGATGACTTTAGCAAAAGCATTTACAGATGTTTTTTGCGGGCAATATATTAATACAGTGTGATCATCTTCTGTTAACCTCCACGCAGCAGCTAATGTTAACTCCTGAGCATCATTTGGAAACGATTTCTTACGTAACCCAGGGTTAGGTAAAGGCGGTATAAATGAAGTTATGAAACCCGTAATAAACGATTGTTCTTCTCCAATAGTAAAATCCAGTTTTGCAGTTTGACTTGGTGCTTGCCAAACGATTTCACCAAACCTTAAATCTGTGGGGCGCCAATCTGATTGAATAGCATTACCTTCTTTATCCTGCCTAAGCCAACCAACAAAATCTTCAAATTGATCGCCACTTGGCAGAATAGCTGAAAGACAAACAATTCTTCGCTCATTTGAATCTTGACGTTTAAGCAAGCGTTGAATTTGAACTTCATAATTTATTTCACGTTCACTCAAGCCTATCATGTGCCCTTCATCTAAAATCACAAGGCCAACATCATCGATTAAAGTAGGATCATTTCTCAAAGCGAAATCAAGTTTTTCTGGTGTGCCTACTACTATATCTTGAGTCCTTAAAATATCTTGTTCAAAGTCACTGGTACCCATACTTCCATATAAAGATGAGATCGTTTTACCTAATGGCTGGAATGTTTTTCTCAGTGAATATTCTGTCTGTGCAGACAAGGCTCTAAGCGGTGTAATAAATAAAACTCGTTTACCTATCGCCAAACATCTAAGAATGCATAACTCAGCTATTCTTGTTTTGCCTGCACTTGTGGGTAAAGATACGACAAGGTTATCATCATCTTTAACTGCACGCTTTGCCCCTTCTAACTGCGATGGCCACAATTCGATTTCTGCTTTATTACGTTTATAAAGAGATGTAATAAATAACCAACGCAGTAAATTCCAATCAGTATCATGACCATCATTTTGCGACCCTGGAATTATTTTATGAAAGCTTGAGTCCCAAAGATCTTTTAATAGGTGCTTGGTTATCCTTAACACCCACCACTGAGGCAATAGGTTTAACTCGCTACAAATAGTTAAGCTAGAATCGATTCTAAATATAGATTTTTCAAGGAGATCTTGACTGCCGGCCTCTAAAGCAAATAAGAACTCAAAGGTTGATGAAAAATAATTATCAGTAATTGCCTGTTGTACAATTGGTATTTCAATTGATGACATACCATATTCTTCGGGTTCATCATCAGTATTTGCAGTTTGATTTAGTTGATCTATTTCTGTTTCTAAACGTTCAGCAAGTGATTCATCAGAGCCATCACCAGATGCTTTCCATTGCAGTACCATTACTTCAATTTTATCAAACTGTCTTAACATTAATAAAGACAACAATTCTTCGATTTTACTTAAGTTTTGGTTTTCTAAATTGCTTTGAATTAAAGAAAATGCTTTTGCAGAATAGCGCCCGAGATGAAAAGCTGATGAAGCTAAGACTTTATGAAAGCCTTTTTCTGGATCTTCAGGGTTACCATTATGAATAACATCGGTAATTGCTGTTGCTGATTTTTCAAATGCTGCACGACAAAGGTCTTCATTACCACCTAAATCGCGTAAACGTATGGCAAGTGATAACAGTGAGTAGCCATAGGATAAAAGGTCATAAGAAAGCTTTTCTGCGAATCTCGGTGCACCTTCAGGTAATTCACCATCTACCCAAATCATTGAACGCGCTAAACCACGTTCAAGTAACCTATTTCTAAATCCTGGAGCTATAGCTTCACGTATACTTTGCTCTATCTCTTCAATAGTTGAGGCCATCAATCACTCCCTGATATACACCCGCTATTAATTCCTGATGATCAGTAACCCTAAAACCAACCGACGTTTGCTTAATATTACCGTTATAAGCATCAAAAGTTTCTTTTTGTAAGGTAGCAGGATTCGATGCCGTAAAGGTGAATAGAAGGTGCTCTACTTGATTAGCTCTGATCCCATCGACCAATTGTACTTTTTCTATTAGATCTGAAAGTGCTTGGTTACCCGTTTCTCTTAGTCTCTCGGCAACGAACTCTAAAGCGTGTGGCGCAGGAAAGCCTTCGTCTAAATCAAGCTCAGCACGAGCCTCTTGTAATACTTTTCTACTTAATGCCTTGTTAGCTTTTGCTTCTGCTTTAAGGAATTTAATAGTTCCCTGTTGTTGGTCAACAAAAATGCCTATTACGTCATCCCCTCGCATTGCCATATTACGATGATCACGCCAACGAAGTTTACGAATAGGTACGGTAAAGTCAGTTGCTTCTTCGATATAGTCAGAAGTTAGCACTTCACCAATATCACCTGAACGAATTTTTTTAACTTCCGGGATTTTTGTTAATAGTTTTTGTGCCGCAGCCGTTTTCCCTAGACGTGCCAAAGTTCCCGCGATTGATTGAGGGTCAACATAATAATCGGGTAAAACACCAATTAAAGCATTTTTCAGATTAGCAAATTCTTCAGGCTGTAATGCTAATACTTTAAATATATTACCGTTAATATTTTCCTCTGTAATTCCTGACTTATCCATAAGTTTAAGCATACGAGTGGCTAATCCTCACCTTTATGACTAATTGCGAATTCTTCCTTTAACACTACTTGCATCAGTTTCTTTGCATAAAAGGTATTGTTTGATAATTTAACGTCAAGTTGATCACAAGTGGATAATGCTAATTCAACTTTACTAACAATTTCCTTTTGTTCTTCAAGCGGAGGTAATGGGAATCTTAATTTTTTTACTGCATCTTTAGTAATAGTAGAAGTAGCTGTACCACTAGAAAATGACACTATATATTCATAACTAGCCTTTAAGTAATAGTAAGCATATTTACTTACTATTAAATCACGGCTAAATCGCAATAAAAACAAATTCATAGCTAGGGACATAGGTTGACCTCTATCGTCAACATAAAAAGTCGCGCCTGGATTTGCTATTTTATTCATTATAACATCGCCAGGGTAAACCTTGGACTTTGATAAGAACTCATAAGCTGTTGAGCTGATATACTTATAATTTGTTTTCGATTTTTGATGAAAGTTAGTAGTACGAAGCATTATGGCGAAGTTCGGTTTATCTAACAATTCTACTGCACTTTTTAATTTTTCGTATGAGCCATTTGCATGATAGTCAGTTAATTCTACAATCACGTCATTCAATCGACACCATGTCCATCCATCAGGCAGTGCATAAGGTTTTTCTTCATCACATAGGTTCGAAAAAGATTTAAATTTGTTTATTTTTTTTTCGGTGACAAGCTGTTCTTTTTCAAGTTTTATATCTGATAGCAATTTATTTGAATCGACAAGATTTGAATGCTTTAGCCTCCACTCTTTAGTAAGTACACCTTGAATTGCATCTCGTAAAATTTGTTCACGCAATTTTTCTAAAAGATTTTTCTGATTGGTTAACTCATTGATTAAGTTTTTTTCTTCTAAAACAACCCCCTTAAACTTACCAACAATGGCTCTCTGTCTCTCGATTGAAGGTAAAGGGATTTCCACTCCTTTAATTGCAGTAATTGAAAGAGAAACATTTGCAGCTCCTTTCATCAAAGGAACTAATACAACATTTTTTAATTGAAAAAGGTACAGGTGTAGAAAATGAACATCAAGTTCTGCTTCGTTTTTAGCAGTAAGTGCTACCAAAATTGTACCTAAAGCAAATTTACCTTCTTGATAATGAACATTATTTAAACTGGCATGCCCATGACCTGTAGATGATACTAGTGGTATGCAAACAGCTTTAGTATCAAATTGATACGATTCACAAGTGCGTCGTTCAGTTCCAGTCGTAACTAAAGGGTACTCACCAGGCACTGCTTTCATCAAGCCAGTTGAACCTTTTTCAAAGTTACAAATATCTTCAAGTAGAACGGTTCTAACTCCCGACATTAATTCAACTCCTTGCGAAGCTGGTCGAGTAATTCATCACCCTTAGCGAACGATGCATGTAATAAGTCTAACAATTCACTGCTGGTATGTTGTTTTTCTTCTTCTGGTTGGTGAGGGTTTTTAATATCTAAATCGTAACCATTGGCTTTTATTGTTTCTATATCAACACACCAAGCCAAATCACTACTTTCTCGATTATTCCACCAAGCTTTTAGGTCATCAAATTCAGATAATTGAATAGGCCTAGTTTTCGAGTAAGATTTAATGCCTACGGGCACTTTATGTTGGTAATACCAAACACTTTTTGTAGGTTCACCCTTAGTGAAAAATAGTAAATTGGTGGCTACTGAAGCGTAAGGCTGGAATACTGAGTTAGGTAATCGAACTATGGTGTGTAAGTTACAATCTTCAAGTAGTTTTTGACGAATACGTTGTTTAACACCGCCACCAGTTAATGACCCGTCGGGCAATACAATAGCACTACGCCCGCCTTGCTTTAAAAGGTGTATCATTAATATTAGGAATAAATCTGCCGATTCCTTTGTGCGATATGTTTGTGGGAAATTATTTTCGTTATTGTTAGATACCACCCCACCGAAAGGAGGGTTAGCTAAAATAACATCTACTCTGTCTTTATTCGTGTACTCAGTTAAAGGGCGCTCTAAAGAGTCACCAAACCGAATAGTAGGTATTCTAACGTCATGCAAAATCAAGTTTGTGTTGGCAAGCATGTAAGGCAAAGGTTTGTATTCCCAACCAACAACATTCTTGCCAATATTTTCTAACTCTTCAATAGAATACTTTTGTTTTTTCAAATGCTCTATTGCTGTTGTTAAAAAACCACCTGTACCACATGCAATATCAAGTACTTTTTCGCCATGTTGAGGGTTCGCCATTTCCGTCATGAAGTCTGTAATAGCGCGAGGAGTATAAAATTCGCCTAAAGTACCCGCACTTTGCAGTTCACTCAAAAATGTCTCGTAAATTTTACCAAATACTTGCTTATCTTTAGTGTCGTTGAAGTTAATTTCATTTAGCTTATTAATTACTTGGCGAAGGTGTGTACCAGACTTCATGTAATTATAATTATTAGCAAAAACTTCGTGTACTAATACCGCTCTTTTATTCGCTGTAGAAAGGTCAATATTAGAAAGTGTAGGAAACAACTTTTGGTCAACAAACTTAAGAAGTTCATCCCCTGTCATACCTTCATCATTTTTCGCCCATTCATCCCAATGTAAATCAGCAGGGATTGGTGAGACATAATCATCATCTAGTATTTCTAATTCTTTGTCTTTATCACTAAATATTTTTAAAAACAGCATCCAGCTTAGTTGCAAAATACGAAGTTCATCACTGCCAGTACCTGTATCTTGACGCATTATTTTTCTTGCTGATTTAACTATTCCACTAATGTTTGACATTATTACTACGCTACCTTATAAATTTCGTTCTCAAGCTCGTTGAGTGCTTTAAAATACTGTTTTTTACCACCAAAGACATTGATGATTTCAATTGGTGTACCAAATTTGTCAAAGGGATTAACAGTTAATATTTTAATATTTTCAATATTTTCAATGCCTTCATCAGCATACTTATCTAATAACGTTTCTAGCACCTTTCTTGCCTGATCACCGTATTTAGTAAAGTAATCACGCTTCTTAACATTATTAATTCTTTCTGCACGCGTTAATGGAGGTTGGTCAAATGCTGTATGGCAGATGAGGTCAAAAATATCCATTTCTTTATTGATCGTTTCTTTTAAATCTTCAAATACAATACCTTGCTCGATAAGCTCATCAATGATGGCTTGCTTTTTGTCTGCTGAGTTCCATTTATTAATAAATTTATCAAGAGATTGATATTGTTGGCGTACTTTTTCACGGGTGTAAGCTTTGATGCTACCCGTGATAAGTTTCCCATTACCATTCATGTATTGAATACGTTCATTTAATATGGCGATATTTACGCCATTTACGTAATACTTGGGACGTGGCTCTTCAATAATATCACCACCGTCAATAATATCTGGAACTTCTGGTGGGGTAAAAATAACTTCGTCACCATCTTCATCAATAATATCGTCACCTTGGTTAATTTCATCTTCAGGGGAATCAAACTCATCATCTTCACTTAACTCTTTAACACGTACAGGATCACCATCAAAATCGGGGTCGGCAAAGTGATCTGTTACATTTCTAAAGTCAATAATTGTAAAGAAGGTTTTACCAAACTCCTCATTAATACGTGTACCACGGCCAATAATTTGTTTAAATTCCGTTGGTGAGCCGATGTTGCTATCAAGAACAATGAGTTTACAGGTTTGAGCATCAACACCTGTAGTCATCAATTTAGATGTTGTTGCTATAACAGGGTATTTCTCTTCTGGATTGATGAAGTTATCAAGCTCACGTTTACCTTCATCATTATCTCCAGTGATCTGCATAACATATTTACTATTTTCAGCGACAAGATCACTGTTAGCATTCGCAATAGCGGCTCTCATACGCTGAGCATGATCAATATCGGTGCAGAAAACAATTCCTTTATCGAAGCGATTTGTTTTCTTTAAAAAATCAGTAATTCTGTTAGCTACCGCTTGAGTGCGTTCATCTATAATTAAAGTTTTATCAAAATCTTTACTGTTGTAGATACGGTCATCTACAAGTTGTCCTTGTTTATCTTTTTTGCCCGCCTCAGGGCGCCATCCTTCAAGGTCAACATTTAAACCTACACGTAATACTTTATAAGGCGCGAGAAACCCATCTTGAATACCTTCTTTTAAAGAATAGGTATATAACGGGTCACCAAAGTATTCACTACTTGAAATCGTTTCTGTTTCTTTTGGTGTTGCGGTTAAGCCAATATGGGTAGCACTTTCAAAATATCTGAGTATTTCACGCCATGCACTATCTTCTGACGCGCTTCCACGATGGCACTCGTCAATAACGATTAGATCAAAAAAATCTCGGCTGAATTGCCTAAATGCATCCCTTTCTTCATCGTAGCTAGTCAACCCTTGATAGATCGCTAAATATATCTCATAAGACTTATCTATTTTTTTATTCTTAATAACTGTCATTTTGTCTTTAAAATGACGAAAGTCACCACGTTTAGTTTGGTCAACTAATGATGTTCGGTCTGCTAAAAATAGGATGCGTTTTTTAGCTCCACTTTTCCAGAGTCGATGAATTATTTGAAAGGCTGTATAGGTTTTACCTGTACCTGTAGCCATTGTTAGCAATATTCTAGGCTGTTTATTGGCTATAGCTTCAACAGTTCGGTTAATTGCTATTTGTTGGTAATATCGAGGATTCCGGCCTGTACCGTCGAAGAAATAATCTTGCGAGCAAATTTTTTCTGCTTCTTCGGTTTTAATACCTTTATATTTTTTGTAGCGTTCCCATAGAATTTCTGGAGATGGAAACTCATCAAGGGCTAACTCTTTTTCAACCATGCCGTCAGTACATGTTCTGTCATGTTCGTAAAAACCATTACCATTACTACTAAATACGGTTGGTATATCAAGAATTTCTGCATAACCTAAGCCCTGTTGAATACCTGCCATTACGGAGTGCTTATTATCTTTAGCTTCAATAATTGCAATTGGGATATTTGGCTTGTAGTAGAGGATGTAGTCAGCACGTTTGCGTTTACCGCGAGTGCTTAGGTTACCTTTTACGTATATACGCCCATCAGTGAATGATACTTCTTCACGAATTTGGGTTTTCATATTCCATCCAGCTTTTTCTAAAGCTGGATTTATGTACTTTGTGCAAATATCACGTTCAGATAACTCTTTCTTGGAAACCATCCATTGTCCTCTCAAGTACAATCATTTCAACTTGAATAATCTATGAGTTTTAGCGACTAAACTCTAGTCCAACAAAGAAGATTTAAGTGATATTTGTATAAACAAAATGCTTCCGTAACTTACCATTTTTCGTAGGTATTTTCATATACACAGTTGTAATAAATGGAAAGTTTAAAGTTTTATGATCTTATTGAAGGTGAGCACGTGCCAATAGTTGCGATTATGTTGCGGCTGTTGAGTCACATCTAAACTGTTGTAGCACAATAATACAATCATGGGGTTTAGCCCACTACCAATGTTTGAAACCTTAATGGTCATAACAAATTATGACTTCACTCAGCCGCTATATGTAGGTCAGTTGGGATGGTAAGTAGGTCAGTTGGGATGGTAAGTAGGTACTGGGTTTTACTTGTTCCAGTGCCTTTTTACAGTAGCAATCCCCAAACCTAATGCTTCTGCGGCTTTAGATTGAGATAACCCCTCAGCTTTCTTTACTTGAACTGAATGAGTTGTAGCGTGTGCTTCTTTTTTTCCTTGAGATTTAGCTCTTTCGAGCCCTTCTTTTGTTCGCACTCTAATCCGGTTACGCTCGAACTCAGCAAAGGCTGAGAACATTTTCAGCATCAGCTTACCCTCAGCACTTGATAGATCTGCTACGGGGAGATCAAGGCAAGCAACCTTGATGCCTTTATCTGTAAGAAGGTTAATTGTGTTTTGTACGTCTATGTTGTTTCGGCCTAACGGTCTAATTTTAAGACCACCAGCATCACCATAATCATATAGCAAAGTGTATTTAAGGATAAATGGTCTT
>TARA_R110002033_G_scaffold158159_1_pt1 | contig 12365 bp, 11 predicted proteins | sample TARA_R110002033 | Tara Oceans TARA_R110002033 (sample SAMEA4397051) | marine metagenome | biome: Polar Biome; feature: [SRF] surface water layer (ENVO:00010504); material: water (ENVO:00002006), including particulate matter (ENVO:01000060) such as... | depth 5 m
GGGCTATGCATGCAGCTGGGTCGGGTCAACAACCTGACAAAGCCCCCGGTCCAGAAACGTCTCGACCGCGTAGGCCGTATGCGTATGCCCGACCGAGCGCCACCAGAGCGTTGGCACCCCTGCATCCATCTGCGCCCAGCTCAGCCGGGTATTGGGCAGATCATAGGCCAGATCGTTCGACCCCTCGTAGGAGGTAGGATCCAGCCCGTCCTTCATCATCATGGCAAAGGGCGTATCCGCGATGATCGACTGGTTGGCCACGGTGTTCAGCCAAGCGGTGATGTTGCCATCGGCGTCCAGCCCCGCCTTGAGGTGATGCGCCGTCAGCGGGCGGTAATAGCCCGCCTGCATGTCATTCTCGCGCGTATAGACCAGCTTGTAGGCGCCCGGCCCCGCCGCCTTGGCGACATTGGCCAGCTCCGCCGCGAAATGGCTGTCCGGCGTCGCCCGGCGGCCAAAGCTGCCGCCCGCGAACATCGTATGCATCTCGATCTTGCCCGGCTCCATGCCCAGAACGCCGCCCATCGCCTGGCGGCTGATCGTCGGGATCTGCTCCCCGGCCCAAACCTCGGCGCCGTCTTCGCGCAGCTCTATCACGCCGTCCAGCGGCTCCAGCGCGGCATGGGCGAGGTAGGGAAAGAGGTAATCGGCCTCGATCACCTCGGCCGCATTCTCCAGCGCCGTATCCACATCGCCCGCCGCCTCGGCCACCTTGCCAGGGGCACGCGCCGCCTCGGCAAAGACGCGGGCGATCTCGTCCGAGGACCGCGTCTCGGCCCCGCTCTCGTCCCATTCGACCGTCACCGCATCGCGGCCCTTGAAGGCGGCAAAGGTATTGCCCGCATAGACGGCGATGCCCGACGGCACCTGCCGCACGGCATTGACGCCCGAAATCTCCATCGCCGCGCTATCATCAAACGACACTACCACCGCGCCGAATTTCGGCGGATGAACCATGGCGACCACCTGCATCCCCTCGCGGTAGACGTCGATGGAAAACTGCGCGCTGCCATTGGTCTTGGCCTCGGCATCGAGGCGGGTCACCCCCTCGCCGCCGATCAGGGTGAACTCCGCCGGATCCTTCAGCGCGGGATTTTCCGGCACCGGCATTCCTGCCGCCGCCTCGGCCAGCGCGCCAAAGCCCGAGGATTTGCCGCTGCCCTCATGCGCCACCACGCCCTTGGTCACGGTGATCTCGCCCGCCGGCACGCCCCACTCATCAGCCGCCGCGGCAACCAGCATCGCGCGCGCCGCCGCGCCCGCCTGACGCATCGTCATGTAGCTGTTCGACAGGCCGGTCGAGCCGCCCGTGCCCTGCACACCAAAGGCGGTGTTCACATAGCGGCTGGGATCCACCGGCGCTTGCTCGGCCCGCATCTGGGACCAGTCGGCATCCATCTCCTCGGCCACCAGAATGGGCAGGCCGGTATTGGCCCCCTGCCCGATCTCGATATGCTTGACCAGAACGGTCACGCTGTCATCAGGCGCGATCCGCACGAAGGCATTGGGGGCATAGCCCTCACCAGTGGCGCTCGCCCGCGCCTTGGGCGCAAGGTAGAGGCCCAGAACCAGACCGGCGGACCCGGCCAGAAATCCGCGCCGCGTGGGGCGCGGGGCGGTCAATTTCTTGATGCTCGGATGCATGGCTTAGCCCTCCAGACTGTCGGACGCCTGGCGGATCGCCTGGCGAATACGGGCATAGGTCGCGCAGCGGCAGATATTGCCGGCCATCGCGTTGTCGATATCCTCGTCGGTGGGTTTAGGCACCTCTTGCAGCAGGGCCGTCGCGGCCACCACCTGCCCCGATTGGCAATACCCGCATTGCGGCACGTTGATCCCGACCCAGGCGGCCTGGACAGCCTCGGCCTCGGCGCCTTCCAATGCTTCGATGGTGCGCACATCCGCGCCCTCCAGCGTGCCGATGGGCGTGACGCAGGACCGGCCGGTCATCCCGTCCAGCAGCACGGTGCAGGCACCGCATTGCGCAATGCCGCAGCCGAATTTCGTCCCGGTCAGCCGCAACTCGTCGCGCAGCGCCCACAGCAGGGGTGTCTCGGGGTCGGCGTCCAGCGTCACGGCGTTGCCGTTGACGGTCAATGAAATGGCCATGGGGCTCTCCTTTGGCTTGTGCGGCAAAAGGTAGCGCGCGGCCAAAGGATGGCGAGGGGGGCGCGTCCACCCCCCCTGCGCTTAGGCGGCTTTTTTCTTGCGCCCCAGCCGGGCGATCATCGCGAAGAAGAGCGGCACGAAGAGAACGCCCAGCACGGTGCCGGTGATCGTGCCCGACAATACCCCCGACCCGATGGCCGTCCGTCCGCCCGAGCCGGCCCCGGTGCTGAGGACCAGCGGAAGCACGCCAAGGCTGAAGGCCATCGAGGTCATCAGGATGGGGCGGAAACGCTGGCGCGCGGCATCGACGGCGGCCTCGTATATGCTCTCGCCCGCCTCGCGTTTATCCCGCGCGAACTCCACGATCAGAATCGCGTTCTTGCCGGTCAGGCCAATCACCGTCAGCAGGCCCACCTGGAAAAAGACCCCGTTCTCGAACCCGCCCAGCCACGCGCCCCCCAGCGCGCCGACAACGCCCACGGGCATGGCCAGCATCACCGCAAAGGGGATCGACCACGACTCGTAGAGCGCGGCCAGAGCCAGGAAGATCGCCGCCAGGGACAGTCCGTAAAGCAGCGGCGCCTGACTGCCCGATTCCTGCTCTTCCAGCGACAGACCGGTCAGCGAGATCTGGAAACCGGGCGGCAATTGCTGGGCAAGCCGCTCGATCTCGGCAATCGCGTCGCCGGTGGACACCCCCGGCGCGGGCGAGCCCTGGATCTGCATCGCGGGCACGCCGTTATAGCGGTTCACGCCCTGCGGCCCGTAGGTCCAGGACGCGTCGACAAAGTTCGAAAACGGGACCAGCCCGCCGCTGGCGTTGCGCACGCGCCATTTCTCGATATCCGAGGGCACGGCGCGCGCATCCGCCTCGCCCTGCACATAGACCCGCTTGATCCGGCCCTCATCGACGAAATCGTTGACATATTGCCCGGCCCAGGCGGTGCTCAGCAGGCTGCCCACATCGGTAGCTGATACGCCCATCGCCCCGGCGCGCCGCCAGTCGATATCAAGGTTGAACTGCGCCGCATCCTCCAGCCCGTTGGGCCGCGCGCTGGCGATCAGCGGGCTTTCCGCCGCCATGCCCAGCATCTGGTTGCGCGCCTCCAGGAGCTGCTCATGGCTCTGCCCGCCGCGCGCCTGAATGTAGAAGTCAAAGCCCGACACGTTCCCCAGCTCGATCACCGATGGCGGCACGATGGGAAAGACCATCGCGCCCTCGATCTGGCTGAACGCGCCAAAGGCCCGCCCGGCCAGCGCCTGAACGCTGGTCCCCGCCGCCTCGCGCTCTTTCCAGTCCTTGAGCCGCACGAAGGCGATCCCCAGGTTCTGCCCCTGCCCCGAGAAGCTGAACCCCGCCACGCCGAATACACTCTGCACAACGTCGCTTTCCTGCGTCAGGAAATACTCCTCGACCTGCTTAACCACGTCCAGCGTCTGCTCGGTCGTGGTACCGGTCGGACCCTGGATCAGCGTGAAGAGGATGCCCTGATCCTCTTCGGGCAGGAAACCCTGCGGCGTGCGCATGAAAAGGCCAACCATCACCGCGACGATGATCAGGTACACGATACCCAGCCGCACGGGCCGCTTCACGATGCCGCCGACGGTGGCGGCATAGCCGCCCAGCACCTTGTCAAAGCCGGTATTGAACCAGGCCAAGGGGCCGCGCTTGTGCCCGCCATGATCCTTGGATTTCAGCATCGTCGCGCAGAGCGCCGGGGTCAGCGTCAGCGCCACCAGCACCGACAGCGCCATGGCAGAGATGATCGTGACCGAGAACTGCTGATAGATCACCCCGGTCGAGCCGGGAAAGAACGCCATCGGCACAAAGACCGCCGACAGCACCACGCCGATGCCGATCAGCGCGCCGGTGATCTGGTCCATCGACTTGCGCGTCGCCTCCTTGGGGCTGAGACCCTCCTGCTCCATGATCCGCTCGACGTTCTCGACCACCACGATGGCGTCATCCACCAGCAGACCAATGGCCAGAACCATCGCCAGCATGGTCAGCGTATTGATCGAAAAGCCCATCAGCGACAGCACCCCGAACGTGCCCAAGAGGACCACAGGCACCGCCAGCGTCGGAACCAGCGTCGCGCGCAGGTTCTGCAGGAACAGATACATCACGAAGAAAACGAGGATGATCGCCTCGATCAGCGTCTTGACCACCTCCTCGATCGAGATCTCGACGAAGGGCGTCGTGTCATAGGGGATCACATATTCGATCCCCTCGGGAAAGAACTGCGCCAGCTCCTCCACGCGCTCTTCGACCGCCGTCGCCGTGTCCAGCGCATTGGCGCCGGGCGCCAGACTGATCGCCAGCCCCGAGGCCGCCTGCTGATTGAAGCGCGAGATGGTGCCGTAATTCTCGGCCCCGATTTCCACCCGCGCCACGTCATTGACCAGGACAAGGTCGCCATCCGTCTCGGCCCGGATCACGATCTGGCGGAAATCCTCGGGCGTCGTAAGCAGCGATTGCGCCGTGATCGTCGCGTTCAGAACCTGCCCCTCGACGGCGGGCCGCGAGCCGAATTCACCGGCCGAGATCTGTGCATTCTGCGCCTGAACAGCGCGCACTACATCCGCCGGCGTCAGCTCGAACGCGGCCAGCTTGGAAGGGTCCAGCCAGATGCGCATGGCGTATTGCGCGCCGAACACGCGCACATTGCCCACCCCGTCAACACGGCTCAGCTCGTTCACCATGTTGGTTTCCAGATAGTCTCCCAGATCGGTCGCGTCATACCCGCCGCTTTCGGCGATGAGCGCGATCACCATCAGGAACCCGGACGAGGATTTCTGCACCGTCACGCCCTGCCGCTGCACCGGCTCGGGCAGAAGGGCCGTCGCCTGCGCCAGCTTGTTCTGCACCTGCACCTGCGCGATGTCGGGGTCCGTCCCCGTCTCGAAGGTCAGGGTGATGCTGGCCCCGCCCGCACTGGTCGAACTGGACGAGATGTAGCGCAGCCCATCAAGGCCGGTCATCTGCTGCTCGATCACCTGCGTCACGGTATTGGCCACCGTATCGGCGCTGGCACCGGGATAGGCGGCACTGACCGACACCGTCGGCGGCGCGATCTGCGGATATTGCGCAACGGGCAGCGTCACGATGGACAGAATGCCGATCCCCATGATGAAGATCGAGATGACCCAGGCAAAGATCGGTCGGTCGATAAAGAAACGGGCCATGCGTGGGGCGCTCCGGTCAGGATCGGGTCAGATGGGATGCGGCGCGGGGCCGCATCATTCGGCGGGCTGTTCTGCGGCGTTTTCGGCATCGCCGGGAACGGCGCTTGGCTCTGCAGCAGGCTCGGCCTCAGTGGCGGTCTCAGTGGCCGTCTCAGGCTCGGCCTCCGGCGCGGCGCGCTCCTCCGGAGCTTCTTCTGCGCGCTCCTTCGGAGCGACAGTCGCGCCGGGCACGGCCTTTTGCAGGCCGGTCACGACAACGCGGTCGCCATCCTGCAACCCCTCGCTGACCACCCAGTCCTGCCCGCGATCCTGCAGCACCGTCAGAACGCGCTGTTCGACCACGCCATCGGCATTCACCACCAGCGCGGTGGGCTGGCCGCGCCGGTTGCGGCTGATCCCCTCCTGCGGGACCAGAATGCCGCCACGGGCGATCCCGTTGGGCATCTCGGCCTGCACATACATGCCGGGCAGCAACAGCTTGTCGGGATTGGCGAATTCCATGCGCAGCACGACGACGCCGGTCAGCGGATTGACCACCGGCTCGGCGGCGGTCAGCATCCCGTTCTGCTCGAATTCGGTCCCATCGGCCAGCGTCAGGCGCACCTCCTGCGCGCCCTCCCCTATCCGCGCGCCCATGTTGCCGCGCCGGAAATCCAAGAGCTCGGCGGCGGATTGCGTCACGTCCACATAGACCGGATCGATATTGCGCACCGTGGCCAGCGGCGTCTGCTGGCTGGCCGTGACCAACGCGCCGGGGCTGACCATCGAGCGCCCGATCTCGCCCGAGAGACGCGCGCGGATCTCGGTGCGGTCCAGCTCGATCTCGGCCGATTTCAGCTGCGCCTCGGCGGCCTGCAGGCTGGCAACCGCGCCGTCGCGGGCGGCAATCGCGCTGTCCAGCGCCTGCTCGCTCACCACGTTGCGCTCGCTCAGCGTCTCCAGCCGCCCCGCCTCGCGCTCGGTCGCCTTGACCTGCGCCTGCGCCTGCGCCACCGCAGCGCGGGCCTGCGCCACGGCGGCGTCATAGCTGGCCGGGTCGATCCGGTAGAGCACATCGCCCGCCTCGACGCGGCCCCCCTCGTCAAAGAGGCGCTCGGTGATGATGCCCGCCACCTGCGGGCGCACCTCCGCCTCGGCCGAGGCAACGACGCGGCCCGGCAGGGTCGAGGTCAGATCCACATCGCTGGCCTTGACGGTGACAACAGTGACGGCAGGCGGAGGGCGGTCCCCCTGCTGGGCCAAGGCCGGCGCGGCCAGACCGGCGGCGATCAGGATCAGGGGCAGGATGGGTCTGAAATGCAGCATCAAATCACGGGTCCAATCGGCAACAGGCGGAATTGCGGCGGACAATAGTCTAAACTCTCCGGTTCACAAGGGGCCGCCACAGGTAATCGAAGAAGGGCCACGCGCCCTCAGCGCAGGCCGTTCGCCGCGATCTCGCGCGCCAGCTGGCGCATCACCGCACCGCGCGCCGATGCGATATCCTGCGCGCTGAACTCGCCCGTGATCGGCACCGCCAGCGAGAAGAGGCGCGCGCGGTCGCGGCCATTGTCGGGCGCGACGAAATACTGCCCCGACATGCGGAACGTGCCATCGGCATAGGCCAGCATTTCCTCGATCCGCAGCTCGACCTCGGCCTCGGGCCGGTCAAGGAATGGCCAGGGCTCGCTCGCCACCCGCGCACCGGTGATCTGCGCCAGATGTCACTGCACCCTAATTAATCAGAATCGGACCTGAATTTGTCCCATAAAATCAATGGCGGTTTGTACCCTTAATTTTCATATTGCACCGTTAATTACCATACTGTACCCTTAATTGCCGTACGATCGGAACTGTGGATAAGTGTCGGCCTGTTGGGGCGGGGGATTTACGTGGCCAGCGAGCGTATTGCGAAACATCGTGCAGCGGTTCTTCGGCCGATCCTGGAGCTTGAGAAGAGGGGCGAGCCGATCAGTGCTGCTATCGGGGACGCCGCTTGGGAACTCGGCTTGGCGAAAAGCCACACATGGTCGCTCTACCGGCGTCTGAGAGAGAACGATGCACGTGCCACGGCGTTGGAGTTGGACCGTCGCGGGCCGAAACCGGGGTCGAAACGGATCGCACAAGACGTCGAAATCATTATCGATGAGAGTCTGGAGCGCTACTATCTGGTTCGTGAGCGCTCGAGCTTTCTTCGCATCTGGCGCGAGATCCGTGCCGAGTGCGAGGCGAAGGGGTTTCAGCCCCCGACCCGGAAAACGGTCAAAGCCCGTCTCGACGCGATGGATCAGCGAGAGGTCTTCCGGAAACGGCGCGGGGCAGAGGAGGCTGACAAGGTTTTTGCCGCGCGTCCTGGCCGCCTTGAAGTTTCGGCCCCGCTGGAAGTCGTTCAGATCGATCATACAACTTCGGACATCACGTTGGTCGATCACGTCAATCGACGGCCGCTTGCGCGCCCCTATCTGACGGTGGCCATCGATGTCGCGAGCCGGATCGTTCTTGGGGTCTATGTCACTTTCGATGAGCCATCTGTCTTGTCGATCGCCCTATGTCTCGATCACTGCGTGCGCCGGAAATCGGTGCATGTCCCTGGAACTATGGAAGAGTTGGTTTGGCCGACGGCCGGCATTCCGAAGGCGATCCACGTCGACAATGCGCAGGAGTTCCAAAGCGATGCCTTCAAAATGGCCTGCGAAGATTGGGGCATTGCTGTCGAGTATCGTCCGCTTGGCGGCAAACACTATGGCGGCCATGTAGAACGGCTGATCGGAACGACCATGGGTGCTGTTCATGTACTGCCCGGGACGACGCAATCCTCAATCGTCGAGAAGGGCGACTATGACAGCGAGAAGCATGCGGCCCTGACACTGACCGAGTTCGAGGACTGGCTTCATCTCGAAATCTGCCGCTACCACAATACGGTTCACGAAGCCCTCGGCCGAACGCCGTTGGCTGCCTGGGCTGACCTCGGCGGGGATACTGCGGGGCGGCAGGTCGTTGACGTCGAAGCCTTTCGGACGAGCTTCTTGCCCTTCGAGTGGCGCCAGCTCGGGCGTACCGGGATCACGCTCTTCGGGGTCCATTACTGGAGTGATGTCTTCGCGTCGTTGGTCGGACGCGGGCAGGGCAAGGTGCAGGTGAAATACGATCCGCGAGACTTGTCGCAGGTCTGGGTCATCACCGGTGATGGCCGTGTGACCCCGGCGCGCTACCGGGATCTCAGCCACCCGCGGATCTCGCTTTGGGAAAGTCGGCGGGCGCGGAAAGATTGGCAGGAAAAACACGGTGGCCGGATCAACGAGCGGGTCCTATTCCAATTGATTGACGCGCAGCGGCGGCTGGCCGAAGCGGCGCGCCAAAAGACAAGGACTGCCCGGTTGGAAAACGAAAGAGGTGCTCGGCTTCCCCGGCACCAACCGCGTCGCGATCCGTCACGCGAAATGTTCGCGATCGACACGGGCAATCCTGATCTGCCAACCTATGAGATTGATGAGTTTAATGACCCCAGACGAAAGAATTGACCGTATCCGCGGCGATCATTGGATCGCGTTCGACCGTGCCAGCATCGTTCTCAACCGATTGACATCCCTGATGGAAATGCCACAGCAAAGCCGGATGCCAGGGTTGATGGTTTATGGCAGCTCTGGCATCGGAAAGACAATGATCGCCAAGCGCATGGCGAGCAAATATCCAACGCAGTACAACGCCCAACTGGGCGCCACGAAGACACCCATACTGCTGGTTCAGGCCCCGCCCGCACCGGACGAAAGACGCTTCTATCAGCACATCCTGGCGACGATTGGGGCGCCGATGTGGGGCCGGCATACCGTGTCCGAGCTCGAGGTGCGCGCGCTCAGTCACCTTCGGGACATGGACCTTAGGATGTTGATGATCGACGAGGTGCACAATCTGCTTGCTGGCAGCTACCGGGAGCAACGCCGTTTCCTGAACATGCTCCGGTTCCTCGCCAACGATCTCTGCGCCTCACTCGTTGTCTTCGGTGTGAATGAAGCCCTAGAGGCGGTTCGAGGAGACGATCAATTGGCCCGTCGGCTGGACGAACACTACCTGCCGCTCTGGGAAGACGATGTGGAGTTCTCTCGCCTGATCCAGACACTGATTGCGGCGATGGCGCTTGAGCAACGCTCAGGCCTGACGGTGGCGTCGCTTCGCACGATCCTGAAGGTTACCGGGGGTGTGACCTCCCGCGTGTTTATCATGATCAAGTCCCTGGCTATCGATGCGATTGAGACCGGAGAAGAGCGGATCACGGACGAAGCAGTTCAGGCCTGGCAACCGGTTTGGACGAAGCACGCCTGGAATATCCCTCGCCATCCCGCCGCTGCATTCGGGTGACAATCAAGCCGCTACCGTTTCGACCGCCACCTGCGCATGATGAGTTACTGTCCAGCTGGATAGGGCGATTGGCGAGGGCCAATCACTGCTCCGCTGAAGAGCTTTGCGGATATCTCGGATTGGGGCAGGGCAGGGTGCCGGAGCGTATCAACGATCCCGGAGAGATGGACTGGGCCCGCCTCTGCTCGGCAGTTCAACGGACCCGGAATGAAATCGCCGCCATGACCCTTCCGGATACGGTGCATCATGCCGTACGATACGTGTCACGGCATGACTTCCAGTATTGTCCGGGGTGCACGGAGCAAACGCCCGGTCTCGCTCTTCGTCATTGGCGCTTCGCGTGGTCGATGACCTGCGAAACCTGCGGTCAGTCCCTCGCGGCGAAACATCCAGCCGAAGCCGTATCAGACCGGCTACTTGCGCGCGCTGCACTTGGCGCGCAGGTCTTGGAAACGGCTGTGGCGAGCAACGATCTCAGGCGTTTGCGCCGAATGGATTTGACCCTGTCTATTGTATCGATTCTGGGCGTCGGCAACTCAGCGTCCGTCATCTCCACGAACGAACTCGAAAGATTGATGGCACTTGCTGCGGTTGGTGTCGGCATGACCCGTCCCTTGTTGGGTGCCGCCATCATGCTGAGGGGAAACGGCCAGGTGGTTCGGGAGTTGCGCCGCGTCTTTCCTCAGCATCGCCGGGTGATTGAGCGGATCCGTGGGTTGTCGCGTGACCTCGATCAACGGTTGACGGGACTGCGCGAAACGGGGCATCCGACCGGCCAGGAAACAAACGGAATGAGCCGCCAAAATGCATCCGAGAGCGCTTTGCGAGCAGCACGTCAGGCCATCTCAGAGCTCGGACACGATGCAAATCGTCAAGCGTTACTGGCGCGCGCCGATGCAATCTGGACGCGCTCAAGTGGGGTTAAATCCTGAAGCGAGCAGCCTGTGGATATATTGTAATTAAGGGTACAAAAGTGCCCCAAAATGCCCTGAACCTGCAGATTCTGATTAATTAGGGTACAGTGACATCGGCCATATCGCGGACGCGACCCGGACCATGCGCATCGGCGCGGGGGGCATCATGCTGCCCAATCATGCGCCGCTGGCGATTGCCGAGCAGTTCGGCACGCTTGCCACTATCCATCCGGGCCGGATCGATCTGGGCCTTGGCCGCGCGCCCGGTGGCGACATGGCGGTCGCGCGGGCGCTGCGCCGCGGGCTGGAACAGGACCGCTTTCCCGAGGATGTGATGGAGCTGATCCAGTATCTGGGCGATGCGCGCCCCGGCGCGCCCGTTGCCGCCCATCCCGGCCAGGGCACGCATGTGCCCGTCTGGATCCTGGGCAGCAGCCTTTACGGTGCGCAGCTGGCCGCCCATCTGGGCCTGCCCTATGCCTTCGCCTCGCATTTCGCGCCCGACGCGCTGGATCAGGCGCTGGAGATCTACCGCGACCGGTTCCAGCCGTCCGAGCATCTGGAACGGCCCTATTTCATGCTGGCCGCCAACATCTTTGCCGCGGACACCGATGCCGAGGGCGCGTACCTGCGCACCTCGATGCAGCAGGCCTTCGCCCGCCTGCGCACCGGCAAGCCCGGCAAACTGCCCGCCCCGGTCGAGGATATCGAGGCCGCCATCGGCCCCGACATGACCCGCGGCGTGAACCACGCCTTGCGTGTCACCGCGACCGGCAGCAAGGCGTCGGTGCGCAGCGCCCTTGAGGATATGCAAGCGCGCTACGCCCCCGATGAGATGATCCTGACAGGCCAGATCCACGATCCCGATGCCCGGCAGCGATCCTTCCAGATCGCCGCCGAGGCGCTGTCGGACATGGCCAAGGCCGAGGCCGCCTAGCCGCTGGGGCACCCTGCCCCGGCGTCGATCCAGGCTTGCGTCAGCGCGCCGAACCGCTCCTGACTGCCTGGCGCAGGTTCGCGCCCCTCGCCCGGCTCCCAGCCCCAGCCGACCAATCCGTCATTGGCGTTATGGTCCTGCAACTCGGCCAGGCTCTTGCCGCCATTGCGCTCGAGATCTTTGATCTGCGCGCAGATCTCGGGCAGGGTCAGCCCAATCCACCCCATCGACAGCGGCGCAAGATGCCATGGCTGATGCCCCGGCACCGACCCTTCGGCGCCAACATAGGCCACGTTCTCTGCCCCATGGCAGGTGATGCAGCGCATCCCCGGCGCGCCAAAGCCCGCAGGCCCGCCGCGCACGACCGGCGGCTGGTGCAGCGCCAGATCATCCCCCTGCCGGGGCGAGCCATCAACCGGGTGGCAATTCAGGCAGCGCGGATGCTGCAGCACCTTTCCCATCTCGGTAAAGATCGCGGCCGCGCGCGCGCCCTCGTCCTCGATCCCGGCAAAGCTGCCCGGCGCGGCCAGATCCCCGGCGAGCGCGGGCAGCGCCAGAAAAGGCAGGGCAAACAGGGCGGGCTTCATCATGGCAGACATCCGCATCATGCCGCCCCCCGCGCAAAGGGAAGCCTGTAGGGCATCTTGCCCGTCAGCGCGCGCCACGCATTGGCCACGGCTGGCGCGATGGGCGGCGTGCCCGGCTCGCCCACGCCCGTCGGGTTCTCCTCGCTCTGAATGATCGACACCTCGATCTGCGGCATCTCGCCGATGCGCAGCATGGGGTAGCCGTCGTAATTGGACTGCCTCACACGGCCGCCCTCATCCAACGTGATCTCAGGCTTTGTCAGGTTGTTTTACCGCGACGTGACCAAGACCGGCACC
>TARA_R110002033_G_scaffold798_10_pt1 | contig 12317 bp, 5 predicted proteins | sample TARA_R110002033 | Tara Oceans TARA_R110002033 (sample SAMEA4397051) | marine metagenome | biome: Polar Biome; feature: [SRF] surface water layer (ENVO:00010504); material: water (ENVO:00002006), including particulate matter (ENVO:01000060) such as... | depth 5 m
TAAGTTGTACATAGGAACCAATCAAGGCTTGTTTTATAAAGATGTCGATAAGGATTCTACATTTAAATTTATAAAAGGCACACAAGGCGCCACATGGTGCTTAACGGTTATTGATCAAAAACTTTTTTGTGGACATAATTCAGGAACTTTTATTATCAATGGAGATAAAGCGCGGTTAATATCAGATGTTTTAGGCACATGGGATATTAAACCGATAAGAGGCCATACTAATTTATTGATGCAAGGTAATTACAACGGCTTGTATATTTTAGAGAAGAAAAACGGAAATTGGCATTTTCGAAACAAATTAGATGGTTTTGACATATCGAGTAGGTATTATGAAATGCTTAATGAAACAGAAGTATTTGTAAGCCATGAATATAAAGGTGTTTTTAGAGTAAAATTAAATACTGACTACACTAAAGTGTTATCCGTTTCTAAAGATTCCTCTGCGCATAAAGGAACTACAACCAGTTTAATTAAATACAAGGATGATTTTTTATACACGGAACAGGATGGTGTTTTTAAATATAGCTCAGAAAGAAATAGATTTATAAAAGATTCTATTTTAAGCCAGTTATTTAATGAGCAAACCTATACATCTGGAAGATTGATTAATGATATTAAAGGAAATAAACTTTGGTCATTTTCTTTACATCAAATAAGTTACGTAACATCGAGTAAATTAAGTAATATTCCCAAAATAAATAATATTTCTTTACCAAGATCAATACGAAGAGATGTGTCTGGCTTCGAAAATATTTCATATTTATATAACAACAAATACTTATACGGAAATTCATCTGGTTATATTCTAATAGATTTAGACAAATTGCATAATGAATCTCATGCAGTTAAAATCAATTCTATTTCAAATAGTAATTTCAAAAGCGGTTTTAAATCTAATTATTTAGATCGTTCTGCTAAAGGAGACTTACAGAACAATCAAAATAATATCGAGTTTCATTATAGCGTACCCGAGTTTAACAAATATCTGGTTACAGAATACCAATATAAATTAGAAGGCATTTATAACCAATGGAGTAATTGGTCTCCTAAACCTAGTGAAGTATTTGAGAATTTACCTTACGGAGATTACACGTTTTTAGTTCGTGCCAGAGTAGGTAATACGCTTTCTAGTAATACTGAAAGTTATAGCTTTAAAGTTGAAAGGCCCTGGCTATTATCAAATAAGATGATTGCTGTTTATATCATTCTGTTTTTATTGTTGTCATTAGTCATTCATAACATGTATAAGCGTTATTACAGAAAGCAACGAGAAAAACTATTGTACAAAACTCAAAAAGAGCTTGAATTAAAAGAACTTGAAAACAAACAACAATTAATGCGCTTTAACAATGAAAAGTTGAAACAAGATATTGAAAATAAAAATAGGGAATTGGGAATTTCGACCATGAGTTTAATTAAGAAAAATGAATTTTTAAACAATTTAAAAACTGAACTAAAAAAAGCAGATGACATTAAAAAGATTAGACGAATTGTTAAAATCATTGATAAAAACTTAAATAATACAGATGATTGGAATTTATTTGAGGAGGCCTTTAATAATGTCGATAAAGATTTCCTTAGAAAGGTAAAAAGCGAGCATCCTACGCTTACATCCAATGATTTAAGATTGTGCGCTTATCTCAGGCTAAATTTGTCTTCAAAAGAAATTGCCCCTTTATTAAATATATCTACTAGAAGTGTCGAAGTTAAGCGGTATCGTTTGCGTAAAAAAATGGGATTATCTCATGAATCGGGCTTAACAGACTATATTTTAAATATTTAAACGACACAACACAAGCGGTTTTTACCTATACATTACCACAACATTACTCTTTTTAAAGACTTTTTTACTAAAAATTAATTTCTCAATAATCCCTTGCTATTATTAATACTTTCTTAATATAATAAGGTTTTTTTGTTATGTATGTTTTTTGTTGAGGTGTTTTTTATCAAGTTGATAATGATAAAACATATATTTATCTTTATCTAATTGGGGCAAAATCAGCTATTAAGAAAATATTCTTGAAATACCTTGTTTTCAGACAAGACACTAGATGTTTATTCCAATTAGTAAAAACTAACTTAAATTAAATAAAACTATGAAAAACAATCTTCTTAGATTAATGCTTTTCTTATTTACAATTACCTCTATAGCTCAGGTTGATAAGGTTAAAGTACTGAGTAACGAAGAGGGCATGAAATTAGTTGTTAATGGAAAAGATTTCATGATCAATGGTATGAACTGGGATTATATTCCAATTGGAACAAATACAGTGAATGCTGACTTCTGGAATAAGTCTGATGATATCATTAAAGCAGCGCTCGACAATGAAATGTCTCTTCTAAAGAACATGAATGTTAATGCCGTACGTATGTATACAGGAGTTCCAGCAAGATGGATTAAGTATATCTACGAAAACTATGGTATTTATACCATGCTTAACCATTCTTTTGGACGTTATGGATTAACATTAGACGGTGTGTGGACGCCAATTACCCATTATGATGATGCTAAAACACGAGAGTATCTTCTTTCAGAAGTTGACAAGCTAGTTAAAGAATACAAAAATACTCCTGGTTTATTGTTGTACTTACTTGGTAATGAAAACAATTATGGTCTTTTTTGGCAAGGTGCAGAAACGGAAGATTTTCCAGACGATGAAGAAGAAAAAAAGTTTATTGGAGAATCTCGCGGAAGACCAATGTATAAACTTATGAATGAGGCCGCAAAAAAAATGAAGGCTCTAGATACATCGCACCCCGTTGCCATATGTAACGGAGATGTTTTATTTATAGATATCATTGCAGAAGAATGTAAAGATGTCGATATATATGGTGTGAATTCTTATCGTGGTGTTTCATTTGGAGATATTTTTCAAGTTGTAAAAGACAAACTAAATAAACCTATTATGTTTACAGAGTTTGGCGCCGATGCTTATAATGCTATAGAAGATAAAGAAGATCAAAAAATGCAAGCCTATTATGATTTAGGAAATTGGAAAGAAATTTATGAAAATGCTGCTGGATTGGGAAAAGCAAATAACTCCTTGGGAGGTTTTACATTTCAGTTTAGTGATGGTTGGTGGAAACATGGTTTCGACAAAAGAGAAGGTGCCGATTTCCATGATACGACTGCGTCCTGGTCTAATGGAGGTTATGGTCAAGATTATAAGGTTGGTGAAAACAATATGAACGAAGAGTGGTTTGGTATATGTGCCAAAGGCCCAACGAGTAATAGAGGTCTTTACGATTTATATCCACGTGCTGCCTACTATGCCTTAAAAGAAGCACACCAATTAAATCCGTATGCAGATGGTGTTACACTAGACTTTGTTGACAATTATTTTGATAACATTCATTTAATGGATGCTGTTTTAAAAGCTAGAGGAGATAAAGCAGCTTTAAAAGCAGATGGTTTCGATAAAATAAAGCTAAGTAATTTTAGAGCAGAATTTACAACATTTAATACGGGAGGAAGCTTAATAACAACACCAAAAACTGAGAATCAAGATGTAGAAACGTATCCGAATAAATTAGGCTTCGATCACATGCAGTCTTATTTTATTGGTGTAGAAGCAAATCCAGCTTCCAACATGCGAGCCGAAGTTAACTTTAATGTTCTTGGTAACGTAGCACAAAATCCTATTGATGAGATTTTTTACGAAAATGTTGGTCGTCCAATTACAGTTACCAATGCAAACGGTGAAGATATTGTTATTACCGATAATAACCGGGTACGTGTTTACAACGCAGAATATGAGTGGAAAACTAAAGTTGCAGATGTAAGAGGTTTTTATAGAACAGGACATTACCATTGGGGATACGAAGGAGATTTCTTTGGTTTATATCCAGAAGCTAATTATGGTCCTAATCTAGATATTTATAATGGTGAGATATTAGGAATGGAGATTGACGGAAAAGGCACTTTAGAAGGTCTTAAGGCAGCATTTGGACCACAATTATGGTGGGGAGCAAATCCAACCGTTCTTTTAAAGTATAGAACTAATTTTAAACATTGGGATATTACTGGTATTTATCATAGAGATTTAGATACAGGTTTAAATTTCGACGCAAACGGACAACGAATTCTTGATGCCAATCAGGTTCGTAGTGGTGTAATACCGCCATGGCCTACAGAACGCGCTACCGTAGTTCTAGAAAGAAAGTTTGGAGCTTTCGGTATTGCTTTAGGTGGTATTTGGGGAGGTAGCCCATTAAATGGAAGTACGTTTCAAGACGTAACTGGCGAATCAGGAAACTATGTGGTGTATCAAGATAAAATAAACTCAGATGATAACTGGGGTGGAAAAGCCAAAATAACCTATCAAAAAGGTAGGTTTAACTGGTATGCACAGACTGCTTATATGGGCTTAGTAGCCAATGGAGGTGCCGATGCAACAATGACATTTACTGGCTGGAAGCTAAAAGATTCTGGAAGCGGAAACCAAACAAATGTACTTTCTGGTTTTACTTACAACATAGGCAATTGGCAAATTGCACCAAACTTTCTTTGGCAGAAACCTCTAGTGGCTCCTATGCCAAATGATGTGAATGCTCCTGGAAGATTAAGAAACTTTATTGACGATCCATTTGCTGTAAGAGGTAATAGAGAGACTACAGCAGGCGAATTACTTTTAACGTTCGATCCAACACCTGGATCTTATTTTTACGATTGGGACAGTGACCGTTCAGAGGATGCTAAACTTGCCTTTAATCTTGGTTTTGTGTATCGTCATCATCCAACAGCGCAAGATGCAGCCATAGGATTTTTAGCGAATCGTACATTTTTTGCGTTTCCAAAATCTGCTCCTGCACAAGATCTTTGGGAAGTAAGCTCTCGAATCGTCTCTAAAGTAAATAGAGATTTAGGACTTATAGCAAACCTTTATGGAGGTAACGCTCAGGCCAACGGTGATAGTGATAGAACCATAAAACGTTTTGGTGGAGACATTAGAATGATTTATAACAAATGGAAAATAGAATACGGTTTTAAAGTTAATGATTGGGGTCCTTTTGATTACCATCGCGATTTTAACCTTACGTTCCCAGTTCAAAACATGATTGATATTTCAACATCAATAGGAAAACCAGATTGGTTCATTTTGCCAGACACTAAGATTGGTATCCGCGGAACGTGGAGGTCTTTAGATAAAAATTCACCTAGGTATTTACCAAATCAAGTACCACCAAACACATTTCCTGCAATACCTCCAATAAGTTCAGTTGGATTTGGTAACGGAAGTGAATGGGAGATTAGAACGTATATACATATCAATATTGGTAAATAAAATAAGATGAAAATGAAAAACATAAAATTTACATATACAAAAATGACATTTGTTCTAGGTCTCATTTTTACAATAGTAGTGAGTTGTGATCGAGAACTTTCAGATGAAGCGGTATTTGCGACTTTTCCAAATACGGCAGAAATATTTATTGATGCTCCAATTGGTATGGGAACCACTTTTTATTTCCCTTTTGGACCAGATCAAGGTAACCCAATTGGATCTAAGTTAGATGCTTGGTCGGTTGATAAGGAAGTTAGTTATGAAGGGTCAGCATCTATGAGAATTGATGTTCCAAATGGTAACGATCTTGATGGAAATTATGCAGGAGCGATTTTTATAATAGATGGAGAAACATCGGGGAGAAATTTAACAGGCTATAATGCATTGACATTTTGGGGAAAAGCAACACAAGCGGCTACCATTAATCAGATTGGTTTCGGACAAGACACGTATAGTACTTTAAGAACTGATATTGATTTTACAACAAATTGGAAAAAATATATTATTCCTATTCCTGATGCGTCTAAGCTTTTAAGAGAGCGTGGTATGTTAACATATGCTACTGGAGGTGTTAATGGGTTAGGTTTTACCTTTTGGATAGATGAAGTAAAATTTGAAAAATTAGGGTCGGTTTCCCAGCCAAGACCTATTATCCTAGATGGGGAAGATGTGGCAGTTCAAACATTTACGGGAAGTGAAATTGATTTAGCAGCATCTGGGTTAAAGCCAAAATATAATGTAGACGGTAAAGATATAGTAGTTGTTGCGGCACCTAGTTATTTTAGCTTTATATCATCTAATACCGATGTTGCAATTGTAGATGAGCGAGGAGTGATTAGTATTATTGGAGAAGGCACCGCAGAAGTAACAGCAGAACTCGCTGGAATTAAAGCACAGGGTTTACTAACTATAACCTCTAGTGGCGCGTTAAATCCCGCTCCAGTGCCAACACGACTAGCAGCCAATGTCAGGTCAATTTTTAGCGACGCCTATATACCTGCTACTACTAGTAATTTTAGTCCAGGTTTTGGGGGTTCAACAACACAAACAACGGAATTAGGTTCTGTTGGTGCAAAGGTACTGTCATATACAAATAATAATTTTACCGGTATTATTTTCGATAGCACAATAGACGCATCAACTTTAACACATTTACATATTGATATATATACTGAAAATGCAGGTACTAATGTTAATATACAAATAAGGGATGTTGGAGCCAATGGCGAAATTGAAACTGATGTTAATACCGGTAATCCTATAGGGGATGATAAAGATAAAAGATTTGATGCCAATGGGTTGGCAGTTGGGTCTTGGACATCCATAGATATTCCTTTGGATCAAGGTCTTGCAACTCAAAAAAACAACTTGGGAGCTATTATTTTAGCAGGTGGTCCAGACTTCATACTCGATAACATATACTTCTACAAGGAATAAAATAGATACTATAAAATTCAAAAAATAAAAAGATGAACAAAACAAAAACATATAAAATAAAGAAACAATCTTTACTGTTTATGTCTTTTCTATTGGTAGCAGTTTTAGTTATCTATAGCTGTGAAACAGATGAAAAACAAACAGTGGCAACGTTTAATAATCTTGTAATTGCAGATGAGTTTGACGTTGATGGCGTTCCAAATCCAGCTATTTGGGGTTATGATGCAGGTACGGGCGATAATGGTTGGGGAAATCAAGAGTTACAGTTTTATACAGATCGTTCAGAAAATGTAACAGTTCGAAACGGAATGTTGCTCATTACCGCTCAGAAAGAAAATTATCAAAATTCAACTTATACCTCTGCAAGACTTTCTACCAAAGGATTGTTTGAGCAGCAATATGGACGTTTCGAAGCACGAATAAAAGTTCCGTCAGGTTCTGGTTTATGGCCTGCCTTTTGGATGTTAGGAGCCGATAGTGACCAAGTTGTTTGGCCACAAGTTGGGGAGATTGACATCATGGAATATAGAAGACAAGAGCCAACCAAAATTAGTGGAACGGTTCATGGCCCTGGATACTCTGGATTAACAAATCCTCAAGGTCAAATCACTAAAAGTTATGATTTAGAGGAACGACTAGATGAGGGATTTCACATATTTGGTATTGAATGGGGTCCAGACTATATTAACTACTATGTAGACGATGTGTTATATAATCAAATAACACCAGCCGATCTTAAAGTAACGCCGGCTAATTCAACTGGAGAGTTAGGCGAATGGGTGTTTAATAAACCATTTTATATTATACTTAATTTAGCTGTTGGCGGGACTTTTCCAGGAAATCCAGACAGCGACGAAATATTTCCACAAACAATGCTTGTAGACTATGTAAGAGTATATAAAAGCAATAACAACTAACAGAAAAACTATGAAAAAATTAATTAAAAGATTCAAACAAATATCAATTTTGATATTGGCAATAACCTTTGTAGGTTGTCAAGATGATAACGCAGATTTACCAAAAGTTCTTGCTGACTTTACGTATACTGTTAATTCAGATACAGGTGTAGTAACTTTTATTAATCTGTCTGAAAATGCCACCAATTATACTTGGGATTTTGGAGATGGAGGTAGCTCTACACTTATTAACCCGGTAAGAGCCTATCAAAACGGCACATATACAGTTGTTTTAAAATCATCGGTAGCTGCTGGATCTACTGATACTTTTCAAGATGAGATAACCATTTTAATTCCTGAAGTAGCTTCATTGCCAATATCATTTGATGGAGCCAATACTAAGTATGATCCCACAGTCTTTGGTGGTGCATCGTTCTCAATTGTTGATAATCCAGATCCATCTGGTGATAATACAAGTACAGGAAAAGTTGGTTCTATTGTAAACAGTGGTGCTGCTTACGAAGGTTTGTTTTTTGATTTAGGCTCTCCGATTGATTTATCGTTAGATAAAACCATTAAACTTCTTTTTTGGTCGGATAAACCAGTAGATGTCTTACTAAAATTAGAAAGCGGTACAGCCGCAGATATTGAAGTTACCGCAAATCATGGTGGTTCTGGTTGGGAAACGCTTTATTTTACCTTTGATTCTGCAGGTAGTTACTCTAAATTTACCATGTTTGTTGATGGTGCAGGAACAACCTCAGGAACTTTTTATATAGATGATATTACGCAGATTGAAACACCAGTTGCTCCAAATGGATGTTCTGGAACTGTGGTTGCAGCCACTACATTTCCCGTAGATTTTGAAGCGTGTGAGTCTTTTATTGACTCTTTTACAGATGGTGGAAGTATCACGACAGAGCTTGCTGCTAACCCTGATAAAGCAGGAATAAACACATCTGATTATGCACTTAAAGTAGTTAAAGCTACAGCAACAAATAGATGGGCAGGTATTCAAAATGCATTCCCTGATAATTTTGATGCAACAAAAACACTTAAGATGAAAGTATATTCATCTAAGGCTAATGTTGTTATGAAAATTGAAGTTAACAGTAATCCACAACCAACTGGTTCTGGAAACCCTGGACCACAGTATGCAACTATAACAGATGCTAACACTTGGACAGACGTAGAAGTTACTTTTACAGGAATTCCATCTAACAATACAGGTCTTAATCAAATTGTTATAAAACCAGATAATCCAGATGGTACTGATGGAACGTTAACAGATTCAGAAGCGACTTATTACTTTGACGACATAGAATTTGTTGATGGTGGTGGCTCTAGTGCTACAGCACCAACGACTGCAGCGCCTACTCCTACTCAAGATGCAGCTAATGTAGTTTCAATTTTTAGTGATGCTTACACAGATTTAGCAGGTACAAATTTTAACCCAGGTTGGGGACAAACTACCATACAAACTGTTGAGTCTATTGCAGGTAATAACACGTTAAAATATGCAAATTTCAATTATCAAGGAACAGATTTATCTGCTCCACAAGATTTATCTACCATGGAGTTTGTGCACATAGATGTATGGACAGCAGATGCCACAGTTGTTAAGTTTACACCCATAGGAGGTGGAGAAACGTTATTAGCATTAACACCTTTAACTGCTGGACAATGGAATAGTTATGATATTCCTTTATCAGACTTTACATCAGTCAACACAAGCGCTATAAATCAATTAAAATTTGATGGACAAGATGGTGTTAATCCTTCAACAATTTATGTAGACAATATTTATTTTTACAAAGCAGGATCTTCAACACCTCTAACTGCACCAAATACTGCTGCTCCTACGCCTACTCAAGATGCGGCTAATGTAGTATCAGTATTTAGTGATGCTTACACAGATTTATCAGGTACAAATTTTAACCCAGGTTGGGGACAAACTACCGTACAAACTGTTGAATCTATTGCAGGTAATAACACGTTAAAATTTGATAATTTCAATTATCAAGGTATAGATTTATCAGCTCCACAAGACTTATCTACTATGGAATTTTTACATGTAGATGTCTGGACAGCGGATGCCACAGTTGTAAAATTCACACCTATAGGAGGTGGAGAAACGTTACTGGCTTTAACTCCTTTAAATACAGGACAATGGAATAGTTATGATATTCCGTTAACAGATTATACAGGAGTTAATACAAGCGCTATAAATCAATTGAAATTTGATGGACAAGATGGCGTTACTCCTTCAACAATTTATGTTGATAATATTTATTTTTATAAGGCCGGCACAACAGGTGGTGGGACAGGTGGTTGTACAGGTACACCAGTTGCTGCAACGGCATTTCCAGTAAACTTTGAAAGTTGTGAATCTTTTATAAGTACATTCACAGATGGTGGAAGTATTACTACAGAGCTTGCTGCAAACCCTTCAAGCACAGGAATAAATACTTCAGCTTATGTATTAAAAGTTGTTAAAGCAACGGGAACAAATAGATGGGCTGGTTTTCAAAATGCATTCCCTAGCAACTTTGATGCAACAAAAACGTTTAAGGTAAAAGTGTATTCATCTAAAGCGAATGTCGTTATGAAGTTTGAGGTGAATAGTTCTCCGCAAGATGCAGGTTCTGGAAACCCAGGTCCACAATATGCGACCATTACAGATGCTAATACTTGGACAGAAGTACAGGTTACTTTTACAGGAATACCACCTAGTAATACAGGGCTTAACCAATTGGTTATAAAACCTGATAATCCAGACGGCACTGATGGTACTTTAACAGATACTGATGAAACCTATTATTTTGATGATATTAGACTTGAATAATAGAAAATAAATATTGAAAAAAAAGAAAAGGCTAGCTAAAGTTTAAAGCTAGCTAGCCTTTTTTATAAATAGTACTTAATAGCAATTGAATTTACTTAAATTTATGCTTGTTAATTTAAGTACTAATCAAACCTTGTAAAAATGTTATTTTTAAAACGATTTTTTTATCATTCACAAATTATTATTTGCATTTTGTGTATCAGTTGTAATTCAGAAAAAAAGATGAATCAAACCGATAACAACCAGACCATTAACACTGTAGATGTTTCTAAAATGAAAAGTGAGGTCTATAAAACAGCTCATGATACTCTTTTAAAACTATCTTATGATGGTTCCGTTCAATTTAGATCTTTGGAGCAACCAAAGGAAACAGACGCTTCCGTTGTAGTGGACCCCACAAAAGAGTTTCAAACCTTTTTAGGAATTGGAGCCGCATTAACCGACGCCTCTGCTGAAACCTTTTATAAACTGTCTAAAAAAAATCAAGATCGTTTTATGGAAGCTTACTACAGTCAAGAAAAGGGTATTGGCTATTCTTTAGCACGTACCATTATTCATAGCTGTGATTTTTCTTCAGCAAGTTATACGTATGTGGACGAAGGCGATAAAGAACTTAAAACCTTTAATATAGAACACGATAAAACGTTTAGATTACCATTTACAAAAAAGGCTATTGAAGCTGCAGGAGGAACATTAACCATGTATGCAAGTCCGTGGAGTCCACCAGCATTTATGAAGACCAACAATGACATGTTGCATGGCGGCAAATTAAAACCAGAGTTTTATCAACCTTGGGCTAACTATTATGCAAAATTCATTAAAGCTTATGAAAAAGAAGGTATTCCTATTTGGGGGCTTACGGTTCAAAACGAACCTATGGCTGTTCAGCGCTGGGAGTCTTGTATTTATACCGCTGAAGAAGAACGAGATTTTGTAAAAAATTATTTAGGACCAACCTTGGAAAAAGATGGTTTAGGCGATAAAAAAATTATTGTTTGGGATCATAACAGAGATTTATTGTTTCAAAGAGCTAATGTTATTTTAAATGATCCTGAAGCCGCAAAATATGTTTGGGGAACAGGTTTTCATTGGTATGAAGATTGGAAAGACGGAATTCCTATGTTTGATGCCGTCAAACGCGTGCAAGAAGCATACCCAGATAAAAACTTAATTTTTACCGAAGGCTGTAACGAAAAATTTGATTGGGACAGAATTAATAATGAAGATCCAAAACTAGCCGAACGCTATGGTAGATCTATGATTCATGATTTCAATAATGGAACTGTTGCATGGACTGATTGGAATATATTATTAGATGAAACAGGAGGTCCAAACCATGTAGGTAACTTTTGTTTTTCCCCTGTTCACGGTAACACACAAACAGATGAATTAACGTTTACTGATTCTTATTATTATATAGGCCAATTCTCAAAATTTGTTCGTCCAGGAGCCAAAAGAATCTCAAGTGCGACAAGTTCAAATAAATTGTTAAGTACCGCATTTACAAATACAGATGGCAGTATTGTAATTGTTGTTATGAATCAAAGTGAAACAGAATTGAATTTTACGCTTTCTATAGCGAATAATACAGCGAATTTAAATGCGTTACCACATTCAATTCAAACTATAATTTTAAAAAAAGCCTAAAAATACTAATAAAGGAAACAGACCATGTTATGGTAAATTAAGAATATAAAAGAAAAGATTAATGAGTAGTAAAGATATGTATATCGGTAATCTAAAAATGCAATCAACCGATAAGGAGATAACAGGGACCATGGTTCAGTTTGAAAATGAAAATTATTATAAAATTTCAAACGTCGAAGCGATGCGTCCTTTTTT
>TARA_R110002033_G_scaffold60_8_pt1 | contig 12304 bp, 4 predicted proteins | sample TARA_R110002033 | Tara Oceans TARA_R110002033 (sample SAMEA4397051) | marine metagenome | biome: Polar Biome; feature: [SRF] surface water layer (ENVO:00010504); material: water (ENVO:00002006), including particulate matter (ENVO:01000060) such as... | depth 5 m
AACACCGGGCGCCAGTTCTTTTGGTTAGTCACGTTATTCACATCCAGCCTTAAACTTGTTTGCTCGGTAAAATCATAGCGAGTGTTAACGTTAAGCGTGTATTGATCGCGAATATACACAGTCGCTAAATAGTCTAATGGGTAACTCTTGGTATATAGACCGGAGAAACCGGCTTTCCATTTCTCAGTAATCGACATTCCGCCATTAATTGTGAACGTTTGTTCTGGAAGGCCTTGTACACGGCGGTCAGACGCTGCAAATGAAGCGAAGTTTGGTGCGCCAATACCTGTGCCAGCAATAATGTCTGGGCGTGAATTATCAAATGTATCGGCAACTTGTACCGTATCTTGGCTACTGGCTGAGTCATCATAACGGGCGTCTAAATAACTGTAGCCCGCGCTTAACCAAAACGGGTCAGCATCATAAAAGGCTTGGGCTTCAAAGCCTTTAGTGCGAATGCCGGTATTGCTGCCATCACGATTTCGTAGACTGCGTTTTTGGTCAAACACTGCCGCATCAACATACCAAGCACTGTCCGTGGGTGAGTACTTAATGCCCACTTCAGTCAGGGTATTTTCGGTGGCAAAGTTTTGGCTACTAATTTGGTTGTTGGCGCCTAATGTGGTGCCGCCAGCCATGCTGTTTGAGGTTGACTCGTTATAACTGGCACTGACATAGGTAGTGATATCGTCACTAAGGCGATAGCTCAAACTGACTTGGCCAGATTCAAGCATTTCACTTATTGAATCGCTGGCTGCAACTTGCCCTTTTGGAGCAATGGCATCACGCGCATCTACATTATAAAAATCGGCACGATAACCTACGCTGGTCGAAAACTTATCTGTCCATTGGCTGTTATGTTGAATGGCTAAACCCGTTTGCCAACTGGTTGAGTCAGTGGTGTCTGACAATGAAAAGTCGCCGCTGCCATCGGCATTGGTATCGTACTGAGCACCGGGGGATACAAACACACCTGGGCGCAGTTCAACTAATCGACCTTGTTGCTCAGCAGTAAGCGGAATACGGCGGTTTTCAATTGGACCCGTTAAGTCGATAGGTAAGTCCGCTTCGGTGGTAAATTGGCTGTAACCTAATACTTTGTTATAACGAATATCGACAGCAGTAATGGTGCTTTGAGCATCGTTCCACTGATAGGCCAATTCAACTCTATTTTGGGCGGTATCTGCGCCATCAATAATTTCAACAAAACTGTTTTGAGCAATTTCTTCACGTTCTAGATGCTGATAATAGGTAATATTTTTAAAGGTCGCTTTATCGCTTAGTTCACGCACATAGGTGCTGTGAAGTAAAAAGGTTTGGGCGTTATTGATATTGTCGGGGTCGGTTAATACTTGGCTACGGTCTATCTCAACTAACCCGGTTGGCGATACGATGGCATTGGCGCCAGCTATAGTGCTGCCATTAGGCTGCACACCTTGGCCTGTAACGTACAAACCGTTGTCGATTAACGCTTGAGTCGGGCGGTTGATCCCCGCGTTGTCGGTAAACTCAACATCATAGTATTCGACATTAATGTCCCAGGTGCTGACATCGTCTGGCAACAATCTAAATGCAACAAAAATACTATCGCTTTTAAAGCCTGAGTAATCGTAATAGCTGCCATTATCGATATGTTCTGCACTCAAGCGAATACCGCTTTCATTGGGTACGATGTCGGTACCAACATCTATTTGTGCACGGTAATGATCCCAGCTACCGCCCGATAAGGTGAGATGAGCAAACTGATCGTCTGTAGGCGCGACTTTAGAATGTATGTTAACAAACCCACCATTACGCTGGCTGGTGCCTAATAGGACTGGCGGTGCGCCTTTTACCACATCAATTTGTTCGACAGCGTTAAACGACATGGGGACACCAAAACCATTGTTGCCCGCTTGGCGACGCACACCGTCTTGATATAACTCGCCTAGTTGGCCTCGAATAGTGGGTAGGCTTGATGCACCAAAGCCGCTAGCGGAGTAACTGTTAGGGCTGACTTTTTGAATGTCAGATAAATCAATGATATTAAGCTGTTCAATCATTTCACTGGTAATAGGCGTCACTGAACGGGCAATATCTTTTAATGCTATTCCGTCACCAAATGGGCCATCAACAGTGCTGTTTTTAGGTGACATGCCTTTATCGTTAATCGCTTTACCTGATACCTGAATGACTTCGATAGACGAGGTGTCTTCGGCTGCAGCAGCCATTGATGAAGCTATTGATGAATACAAGGCTACGCTAATAGCTAGTGCGGTAAGTGAACGGCTAGGATAACGATAAATAGGCATAATTTTTTCTGCTGTAATGAACTTGGTGAAAGGGACCTTGTTGTTAACAAGTTTATTTCAATCATGTTATGCCAATTTTCATTGCGTTAGATCTAAATGGCATAACTACTAGTGCAACATAGTTGCGCTTTACTCGGTCAATTAGCGGCTGATGAATTTCAGTAATGGTCAGTTTAGCTTATTTAGACGGTCAACAGACCCTAGATGATGTTATTTTTATATATTTTTTAAGGAATTAAGATGCAAACATCAATTAGCAATGATACTCAGAAAAAACTGCAGTGGTCGTTACTTTCTTTACGCTTAGGCGTGTTTGTGGTGATGCTGGTATGGACATTAGATAAGTTCGTCAATCCTGGCCACAGTATGAAAATTTTCGAGAAGTTCTATGGCATAGGCGGAATGAGTGAGATTGCTGCATATGTTATGGGTGCACTGCAATTAGCTTTAGTATTTGCGTTTGTATTGGGTATTAAAAAGCGTATCACTTACGGGGTTATCTTTCTAATGCACGGTGCTTCAACGTTATCGGCATTTAATCAATATTTTGATGCATTTAATAACCTATTGTTTTTTGCTGCATGGCCAATGTGGGCCGCGTGTTTTGCGTTGTACATGTTAAGAAATGAAGATACCAAGTTTACTGTGAAGTAAATTACTAAGCGATTTTCCGACACAAAAAGGCCGACTAAATATATTTAGTCGGCCTTTTTTATTGAACGCCTAATGTTAAACAATAAAACCAAACGCTAATCGAATTCTAACGATGATTCCATTAGTGAGTAGTAAGGCTTTGAGTACGATTACGGATAGCCAGTAAACTAAACAATACTACGATCACCATTTGTGTACCCAAACCTTGCCATGTAGACGCTATTCCTAACCAGCTAATCGACACATCTATAGGGAAGGGCGTGAGGCTAATTACAGCAGCTTCTTGTAACGCTGAAATCCCTTTTCCTGCCAAGATAAACGCTAAAATAAGCATGAAGTAAGAACTCACCGCAAAAAAGCGGGCTAATGGCAATTTAACTGAATAGCGCATCATTAACCAAGCAATTACCGCTAAAATAGCCATACCTGCTAGCAAGCCGTAAACTAAGTAACTCACTTGTTCATTGCTGCTGGCAGAGCCTATGGCTTGTGTCAGTAATGACTGATAGAACAAAATCGTTTCAAAGACTTCACGATAGACCGAAATAAACGCAAGCCCAGTGAGACCCCATAACGTGCCAGTGTTTAAATGGCGGTCGACATTATTTTTAATGTAACTTTGCCATTTAGAACCTTGGGTTTTACTGTGCATCCAATAACCAACATAGAACAATACCAATGCGGCCAGCAATGCAGCACCACCTTCCATTAACTCCCTTGAGGCTCCGCTAATGCTAATCAGGTTATCTGCAGCCCACCAGGTTAATACACCAGTGGCAAGTGCTGATATCCAACCAAAGTGAACAAATTTAATCGCATCCTGACGTTCGGTTTTAATTAACACTGTCATTAAGGCAATGATAACGAGCAGTGCTTCTAATCCTTCGCGTAGCAAGATGATTAATGCTGCCGAAAACATGGCGTTATTGGATAGTGATTGTCCCGTTAGTAGTGTGTCCGCTTGGTCCAGCTGAGCCAGTATACTGGTTAACTGTTGATTTACCTGGTTATCCTGTCCTGCTGTTTTTAGGATGTTTCTAAAATTAAGCAGCTGGCTTTCAATCGATTTACGCAAACTACTGTCGTGAGCATCTAAATTGTTCTCAATTAATTCAAAACCGTCGAGATAGGCGCTAACGGCTAAGGTTTGCGCTTGTGCTAACTCATTGGCTTGATATGCTTTTACAGCAGCCTGTAAGTTAGTGCGGGCTACCGAAATAGGCGAGTCAGCATGTTGAAACAGTAACTCAGGTTGTGAACGGAGTAATGTTAATTGAGCTTTACCAATTTCGACATTTTGCTGAATTAACTGGGTTGGATTGCTATTGACCCACTGTTGTAATTCAATATTCGCATCATTCTCGATGTGCTTCGTGGTAATTGCTGTTGGCTCAAAAGCTAAACTACCAACATAGAAAGCCAGTGACCAACGCTGTTGATCATTTAACTCACTAAAAGCACGCATCGCACTGCCATCTAAACCATCTGAAATCGCATCATAAAGCCCCAATAATGAACGGTTTAATGCACGTTCTTGATCAGTAAAGTTGGTTGGCTCTGGTGACAATGATTTGGCCAGTGGTCCATTGCCTTGGCCTAAATCACCATGACATGTTGAACAATTTTCGATAAACAGCTGTCTAACATTCTCTTTAGCTAAAAGCTGTGTTGGTAACACTAATGCTGGAGACTGGCTTAATAACTGGTTACGTATTTTTTGGCTAAGCCCTTGAATAACATCCAGCGATGATTTGTCTACAATGGCTTGCTGTAATTGTAATGCATCGGCCGTTAATGAATTTGGCACATCATTGGCGAGCAGGTTTGTTTTTTCGATAATGATGCTAGCGAATTGCTGCATTTCAGCAAATTCATCTGGATTAGAGATACTACCTTCGGTTACGGCTTCTGAATAATCAACACCAATGTATTCAGCTAATTGAAGAATTTGTCGTGTTTGTTTTAAAAGATCTGGTGATGTCTCGTGTGATATCTCGTGTGACGTGACTGCCGGGCTTTGTGCCCATAAAGACGTTGAAAACACCGAGGCAATGACAACCAACAGACATCTGTTGAACACAGAAGATGTGAGCTGTTGTCGCCATAACGTGAAGCTGCTTAAGAAAGTATTCAAGGTATTGCCTTAATAGGAATGAAGGAATTATTCTTTAAACTAAATAAAAATAAATGATAATCGTTATCATTCTACTTTCTTGCATGAGGCTAATCAATCACTCTGAAGGCTTGTTAGATAATGCTATCAGTATAAAAAGTGATTTAAGGTGAAACTTTTGGCCATGAAAAATATTTAGAGGCAGTATCAAAATAGGTTATTCAGTTTTATAACAGCAGGTTAGCATTATACTTTAATGCTAAAGATATGAGCCTGGTGCCTTGTTGATATACAATAGTCAGTATTAAATATCACTGTTTGGTATAAGTAACCGATACTCGGAATGACAAACGCCTCTCAAATAACCCTTCGTGTTGTTACCTGCGTTGTATGGACTTACCGTAGATTAACGATTGATGTGCCAATATGTGATGTTAATAAAACACATGCCAAATTTGCAATTGCAGTCTCGAAATAAGCTGGCTGCTAATGATTTTTGCATCGATTACTCAGGGTTGGGGTTAGGTAGGATTAGCACTACGCTAGTGACTACTAAACTAAACCTGATATGTTAATGTTATTAAGTGTTATTGGAGTCGATAGATTGATAGAAATGAGGTCCATTATGATGAGTAACACGATGGTAAATAACTAATGACAACGCCAGTAAGTGCTTCGTTGTATGCTGATCTTCGCCTAATTGACATTGGTATGGAATTGTTCGTTGAAATTCATTTTGCCAATGGTAAAACAGTGCAGTCACGTTCGAGCTTAATTGGTTATCAGGTTGGGCGGTTTATCTTGATTGAGTATCCCAATAAAGGTTTTTCTGAGGCTTATCAGCATATGCTGGTGAACGCTGAAATTGTGGTAAGGGCGATGACGAATAGCGGTTTTAAAGACATTGTTGCTTTTAAATCGACCATATTCTCTGTAGTTAATCAACCTATTAGAATGCTGTGCATTAGCGTGCCTAAAACCATCATCAAGAAAAAAGTCAGAGATCAGTTGCGAGTTAATATCGAGCAAGATGTGTTTATTATGCATAATGACAATAAAATCAGTGCAAAAATGCTCGACTTTTCTTCTACTGGCTGTTTGCTTACGGTAGACGCCAAAACGGTGAATATTGAACAAGGCGAAGAGATACATGTGGCTATCTCGATTAACACTGATCTTTCAGGGATTTTAACGGGTAGCATGGTTAAAGTTCAAAACATTGAAGGTGTATTGAATATTGGGGTGAAGTTTTCAGATGAGCATCCACAATTAAAAGATAATATTTTCAGTTACTTTTTAGTGAGTTCAACTAAAAAGCCGTGACCAAAAGAGAATCCTAGTAGTTGTTTTTGATTGTGACTCATTGTGCGAAAAAAGATAAAAAAATGCGCATCAAAAGATACGCGAAAATTCACAAGCAAACTCGGTATTCCAGCTTTTATTATTAGACTAAAAGCAGACTAAAGGTCTGCTTATCTTTAGCCTGCTTTTAGCGTTATTATGGCTAGCTGTTAGTCTAAATAGTTTAAAATGCCTAATGCTGCATCTCGACCTTCTGCTATAGCCGTTACCACTAGGTCAGAACCTCGCACCATATCACCACCAGCAAACACTTTCGGGTTAGTGGTTTGGAATGGATTGTCGTCGGTTTTCTTGGCTTTAACTAATCCCCATTCGTTGGTTTCAATACCAAAATCACTAAACCAAGCAGCAGGACTAGCTTGGAAACCAAAGGCTATAATCAGCGCATCGGTTGCTAACACTTGCTCACTACCAGCAATGATTTCAGCGCGTTGACGTCCACTGGCATCAGCTTCTCCCATTTTGGTTTCAACGCATTCAATCCCAACGATTTGACCGTTTTCAGCTTTAATTGCCACGGGTTGACGATTAAATAAGAAGTTAACGCCTTCTTCGCGCGCATTTTGCACTTCACGGCGAGAGCCCGGCATGTTAGCTTCGTCACGACGATAAGCACATGTCACACTCTTAGCACCTTGACGAACGGCTGTGCGCACACAATCCATTGCCGTATCACCGCCGCCTAATACCACCACATCTTTACCCTCAAGGCTTAGATAAGGGGTAGCGTCGTCTTGAGTACCCATAATGTGATGAGTATTGCCAATAAGATACGGCAGCGCTTGAATAACGCCTTCAGCGTCTTCATTAGGCAGTTTAGCTTTCATGGCCGTGTAAGTACCCATACCAAGGAAGACTGAATCGTACTCGTCTAACAGGCTTTGAAAACTCACATCCTTGCCGACAGTGACACCCATTTTGAATTGAATGCCCATGCCTTCAAGCACTGAACGGCGAGTGGCCATCACCTCTTTATCAAGCTTGAAAGAAGGGATGCCATAAGTGAGCAAACCACCAATTTGTGGGTATTTATCATACACCACGGCTTGCACACCATTACGAGCCAACACATCAGCACAGCCAAGACCCGCAGGACCCGCTCCAATAATGGCAACACGCTCTTTACGTGGCGTCACATCCTTCATGTTTGGGCGCCAGCCTTGGGCAATCGCAGTATCGGTAATGTATTTTTCAACACTGCCAATGGTGACCGCACCAAAGTCATCATTTAAGGTACAAGCACCTTCGCATAAACGGTCTTGTGGGCACACCCTGCCACATATTTCTGGCAGAGTATTGGTTTCATGCACCAAGTCTGCCGCTTCCATAATGCGACCTTCTTCTGCCAGTTTTAACCAGTTTGGAATGTAGTTATGCAGTGGGCACTTCCATTCGCAATACGGGTTACCGCAGTCAAGACAGCGGTCAGCTTGCTCCTTTACTTCTGGTTGTGTAAACGGCTGATAAATTTCAATAAATTGTGTAGCACGTTTTTTCGCTTCATGTTTAATGGGGTCAGCTCGACCCACTTCTATAAATTGAAAGTCATTGCTCATAATGATTACCCCGCCTTTACCACTAATTCCGGACTCTTCTGCTCAATTTTTAGCAGGTCAGTAACGGCAATATTCTTTGGTTTAACTAATACGAAACAATCCAACCAGTTTTCAAAGTCACTTAAAATCATATGAGCATGTTCACTGCCGGTTTCAGCATAGTGAGTTTCAATCAGGCCTTTTAAGTGTTGCTGGTGGATGGTAGATTCTAATTTTTGAGTGTCGACCATTTCGGTGTTTACTCGGCGATTAAAGCGACCAAATTGGTCAAATACATAGGCAAATCCGCCCGTCATGCCTGCACCGAAGTTGACTCCAGTTTTCCCTAGGATAACCACGATACCGCTTGTCATGTATTCGCAACAATTATCACCACTGCCTTCAACGACCGCGATAGCGCCAGAGTTACGCACAGCGAATCGCTCGCCCGCTTGGCCTGCAGCAAACAACTTACCGCCAGTAGCACCGTATAAACAGGTATTACCCATAATGGCACTACGCTCACTCTGGAATGGGCTACCAATAGGTGGGTGAATAACTATCTTACCGCCAGACATGCCTTTGCCGACATAATCATTAGCATCACCGCACAGCTTAAGTTCAAGGCCTGGGCTGTTCCATACGCCAAAGCTTTGGCCCGCGCTGCCATTAAAACCAAGTGTTAACGGCTGTTTTGCACCCGTTACACCAACAGTCGTAGCGATAAAACCTGACAATGTCGCGCCTACCGAGCGATCGGTATTATTGATTTGATATTGATAAGAAAACGGTTCGCCAGTTTCAACTGCTTTACGACAATCCGCTAACAAGGTTTGATTTAATTGGCCAACATCTGAAGGCGGATTGATTTCTTTCCAAGTCAGAGATGAGTTTGCCTGTACTTTTGGTTTATATAAAATTGGTGCTAAATCTAAGCCACGCTGCTTGTCTGTTTGACCTTCAAGTGCATGTAACCAGTCGCTCCGTCCGACTAAATCTTCGAATTGAGTTACTCCTAATGCAGCCATCCATTCACGCACTTCTTGAGCCACAAATTCAAAGTAGGTCATGACACGTTCAGGTAAACCGTGATAATGGTTTTCGCGTAAGTTTTTATCTTGAGTTGCCACACCGGTAGCGCAGTTATTAAGATGACAAATACGTAAGTATTTACACCCAAGTGCAATCATCGGCACTGTACCAAAGCCAAAGCTTTCGGCGCCCAGTAACGCAGCTTTAATCACGTCGGTACCGGTTTTTAAGCCGCCATCCACTTGCAGGCGGATTTTATGACGTAAACCATTTTCTACTAGCGACTGATGCACTTCCGCTAAACCAAGCTCCCAAGGTGAACCTGCGTATTTCACCGAGGTGATAGGGCTTGCGCCAGTGCCGCCGTCGTAACCTGATATGGTGATCATATCGGCATAGGCTTTTGCAACACCGGTTGCAATGGTGCCAACACCGGGTTCTGATACTAGCTTGACCGACACTAAGGCTTTTGGATTGATTTGTTTTAAATCGAAAATCAGCTGAGCTAAATCTTCAATCGAGTAAATATCGTGGTGCGGCGGCGGTGAAATCAAGGTCACACCTGGACGAGCATGACGAAGTCCTGCGATTTCAACACTGACTTTATGGCCAGGTAATTGCCCACCTTCACCCGGTTTTGCACCTTGAGCTACCTTAATTTGCAGCACATCAGCGTTAACTAAGTAATGCGCGGTAACGCCAAAGCGACCCGATGCAATTTGTTTGATGGCCGAGTTACGTTCGCTATTGAAACGACGTGCATCTTCGCCACCTTCACCTGAGTTTGATCGTCCACCAAGACGGTTCATCGCAACCGCTAACGCTTCATGAGCTTCAGGGCTTAAAGCACCAATGCTCATGGCTGCGCTATCAAAGCGAGGGTAAAGCTTTTCAGCGCCTTCGACCGTGTCTATTTCAATGGCATTTAGTTGACCTTTAATGCCGATTAAATCACGTAACGTGGCCACTGGGCGATCATCAACTAAGTGAGTAAACTTTTTGTATTCAGCGTAGTTTTTGTCTTTTAATGATGCTTGTAAGGTATTCACCACGTCTGGATTAAAGCAGTGATATTCACCACCTTCAACATACTTTAATAAACCACCTTGTGGTAACGGTACATGGGCGCGATATGCAGCGGTATGGAGTATTTTCTGGTCATCGGCAATATGATTAAAACTGACACCTTCAATACGGCTTATCACGCCTTTAAAACATAACTCAATCACATCACTGGCTAAACCCACAGCTTCAAATTGTTGGCTACAACGATATGAACCTACGGTACTGATGCCCATTTTAGACATGATTTTGCGTAAGCCTTTTTCAATGCCATAACGGAAGTTAAGCATTAAATGGGTTACATCATCGACTTGATGCAGTTTTGCCATTGCTGAAATAGATTCATAGGCGAGGTAAGGGTAGATAGCCGTGGCACCAAAACCAATTAACACCGCAAAATGATGCGGATCGCGTGCTGAAGCTGTTTCAACAATAATGTTAGTGTCACAACGTAGGCTTTTATCGACTAAACGAGTTTGCACAGAACCCACAGCCATAGCGGCTGGGATAACTTGAGCACTTTTCGCTACAGCACGGTCAGACAATACTAACAATGTCGTGCCGCTGCGAGCTAAGCGTTCAGCTTCGTCGGTAATGCGGCGAATAGCCTGCTCTAACGTTTCATTGGCATCATAGTTTAAATCAACTGTGTTGGCGCGATAGTTAGTGCTGTCTAATCCCAGTAACTGATTAAAATCACTGAATAACAAAATCGGTGAATTGAACATGACTCGGTAAGCGTTACCGGTGGTTTCGCTAAATAGATTTTGTTCGCGACCGACACAAGTGGCTAACGACATCACGTGTTTTTCACGTAACGGATCAATAGGCGGGTTGGTTACCTGAGCAAATTTTTGGCGGAAATAGTCGTACAGTGAACGCGACTTTTTCGACAATACTGCCATAGGCGTATCATCACCCATTGAGCCAATGGCTTCTTCACCTTTGCTCGCAAGTACCCAAATAACTTGTTCTAATTCTTCACGGGTAAAACCAAACTGTTTTTGATATTGCAGCAGTGTTTTGCTATCAAAACCACTTGAACCTTGTTTGGTAGGAGCCATTTCCTCAGCAGGGATCAATGTCTGACTGTTTTTAGCCATCCACTCTTTGTAAGGATGACGACGCTTTAAGTCATTATCAATTTCAAATGAATGATACAAACGACCATTCAAGGTATCTAATACTAATAACTCACCGGGCCCAACCCGGCCTTTTTCAATCACTTCATCGGCAGAATAATCCCAAATACCGACTTCAGACGCTAAGGTGAGGATACGATCCTTGGTTATAACGTAACGAGAAGGGCGTAGGCCGTTGCGATCTACCGCGCAGGCAGCATGGCGGCCATTGGTCATTACAATGCCTGCAGGGCCGTCCCACGGCTCCATGTGCATTGAGTTAAAATCGTAAAAGGCCTTTAACTCGTCATCCATTTCAGGATTTGATTGCCATGCTGGTGGAATAAGCAATCGCATGGCTCGATATAAATCCATCCCGCCTGATAACAACATTTCGAGCATATTGTCTAAAGAAGACGAGTCTGAACCTGTTTCGTTAACAAAAGGGGCCGCTTGTTGTAAATCTGGTAGCAAAGGCGAATTAAACTTATAGGCGCGCGCTCTTGCCCATTGGCGGTTACCGGTAATGGTATTGATTTCGCCGTTATGAGCGAGGTAACGAAACGGTTGAGCTAATGGCCATTTTGGCGATGTGTTAGTTGAAAAGCGCTGATGAAATAAACAAATAGCACTTTTCAAGCGAATGTCTGCAAGGTCAGTGTAAAATGATGGCAGATCTGCTGGCATCATTAAGCCTTTATACACAATGACTTGTCCAGAAAGACTGGCGACATAAAAATCTTTGTCATCGGTGATTTGTTGTTCAAGGCGGCGGCGAGCCATATATAGGCGACGCTCGAGATCTTTTTCTCGCCAGCCTACTGGCGCGTTGATCAATACTTGATAAATTTGTGGCAAGCTTTCCCGACCAATCTCCCCCAAGACATCCGGATTAATAGGTACTTTACGCCAGCCAGCGACACTGAGTGTTTCTCTTTGTAGTTCTTTTTCTAAGATAAACTTCGCTTCATCAGCGCGTTGTTCATCTTGGCTGAGAAATAGCATACCTACGGCAAATTTTCGGCTTAAATGCCAATCGTTTTCTGCCGCAATAGCTTCAAAAAAATCTGTAGGCATTTGCATTAATAGACCACAGCCATCACCTGTGCGTCCGTCAGCTGCAATACCACCACG
>TARA_R110002033_G_scaffold123363_5_pt1 | contig 12301 bp, 7 predicted proteins | sample TARA_R110002033 | Tara Oceans TARA_R110002033 (sample SAMEA4397051) | marine metagenome | biome: Polar Biome; feature: [SRF] surface water layer (ENVO:00010504); material: water (ENVO:00002006), including particulate matter (ENVO:01000060) such as... | depth 5 m
GTGTAAAAGTATTTTATGGTAGGGTTTTTTTAGGGTTAATTGTATTACATAAAGCATATAAACTCTTGAAAAATCCAAACACAGATATATTGTCGTACATAAGTTAACCCAAATTAAAACTAACCATTGAATAAACAGATACATAGTGCTTATATAGCCTTAATGGTATTAATTATTTTAGTTGTTACTGCCTACCTTAGTTATATAGGCTATACATATTATAATACCCCTTTAGAAGAACGCTTTTATCATCCAGAACACAAGTGGTTTAAACCCAGCGGAGTCTATGGTCATGGCTTAGGTATTGTAGGAACACTTCTTATCCTTTTTGGCGTAACAATCTACATAGCCAGAAAGCGATATAATTTTTTATCAAAAATAATTCGTTTAAAATATTTATTAGAGTTTCATATTTTTTTATGCACTTTGGGCCCTATCATGATTTTATTTCATACGGCTTTTAAATTTGGAGGGATTGTGTCTATTGCATTTTGGAGCATGGTAGCGGTTGTTTTAAGTGGTGTGGTAGGACGGTTTATTTATATTCAAATACCAAGAACACTTGAAGGAAGAGAACTAACTCTTAACGAAGTAAAAGGTTTAAAAACCGATTTGGCCACAACGATACAGGATGAGATTGAAGTGGATGACCAAACCAAACAAGTTATTCTCAATATTTCAAATGCAGAAAAATCATCTTCCAAGGATGTTAGAAAACTTAAAAGAGAACTTAAAAGGAAAAATTTCCCAAAAGAGGATAGGCATTACATTTTAAAATTGGTAAAGGATGATATGTCTTTATCCAAAAAGATAGATAGACTATTACTCATGCAAAAGCTTTTTAAATACTGGCATGTAGCACACTTACCGTTTGCATTAATTATGCTTGTAATTGTGGTCATTCATGTTGGAGTTACGTTGGCTTTTGGTTATAAATGGATATTCTAATGGAAGATGAAGTATTTTTAGAACAAGTTATTGTGTATGGTATAGTCTTCTTACTATGTGCCATTGTGATTTTTTTCTATACACGGAAAAAACGAGTTAAGTCTGAAGATGTTGAAAAAAAAGTTTACATAGCCAAAGAAGAAGGCTTGTTTGAACCTGTGTCTTTATATCCTCACATCGATTTAAAATCCTGTATAGGAAGCGCAGCATGTGTAGCAGATTGTCCTGAAAAAGATATTTTAGGAATTGTTGATGGCGTTGCTACGGTTATAAATACAGCTAATTGTATTGGTCATGGGGCATGTTTTCATGCCTGTCCAGTTGAAGCTATTTCTCTTAGAATAGGAACAGAAACAAGAGGTGTCGACTTACCTCATGTTAATCAAAATTTTGAAACTAACACAAAGGGAATTTATATAGCAGGTGAACTTGGAGGCATGGGACTTATAAAAAATAGCGTTGAGCAAGGTCAGCAAGCCATAGATAGTATTGTTAAAAGTAAGAAACCATCAAAACCTAATGTTATTGACGTACTTATTGTTGGAGCTGGTCCTGCAGGAATTTCAGCAACGCTCGCTGCTAAAAAACATGGACTAACCAGTGTTACTCTAGAGCAAGATTCGCTTGGTGGAACTGTTTATACCTTTCCTAGATCAAAAATTGTTATGACAGCTCCAATGGATTTGCCTCTTTATGGTAAAGCTAAATTATATGATACTTCAAAAGATGAATTATTACAACTGTGGAAAAAAGTTATAACAGAGCATGATATAAAAATAACAGAAAACACAAAGGTCGAGCAAATTATTCCTATTGAAAATGATACGTTTAAAGTTATAACTTTAATGGGGGACGAATATATCTGTAACCATATATTATTAGCTATAGGTAGACGCGGAACCCCAAGAAAACTTAATGTACCTGGAGAAGAATCAACCAAAGTGGCTTATAGACTTTTAGAACCAGAAAGAATAAAAAATAAAAAAATTTTAGTAGTTGGAGGTGGGGATTCTGCTATTGAAACTGTTCTATTATTAAAGGATGAAAATGAAGCTATTTTATCCTATAGAAATGACAAATTTTCAAGGTTAAAACCGAAAAATAAAGAAAAAATAGAACAAGCTATTAATGATAAAAGCGTTAAGGTTATTTATAACTCAAATCTTGTGTCCATTCATGACGATCATGTCATGATTACGATAAATGAAAATGATCAACCAGAAAAGTTAGATAATGATTTGGTGTACATTTTTGCAGGTGGAGAATTACCAACAGGATTTTTACAAAAGTCTGGTGTTAATATTACCAAGCGTTTTGGTTACGTTATGAAAAGGCACGATTAGTTAATATGAAGATATTTCTTAAAAATAGCATTCTTTTATTTCTGTTCCTTTCGGTAATATGTGGTTACGGACAAATATCTCCTGGAGATTTGTCTCAAGCTCATGCCAAACTAGAAGGGATGACTAATTGTACCCAATGCCATGAAATAGGGGAAAAAGTACAGGATAGTAAATGTTTAGAATGCCATAAAGAAATACAGTCTCTTATAAATAATAAAAAAGGTTTGCACGCCAATCCTACTGTTATTAAAAAGGATTGCTTTCAGTGCCATAGTGACCATAACGGGCGCAAGTTTGAAATGGCTCGTTTTGATCAAGATAATTTTAAGCATGACGATACAGGTTATAAACTTGAGGGAAAACACAATACAATTGATTGTAATCAATGCCATAAACCAGACTTTATTGAAGACTCAGAGATTAGAAAGAGAACCAATACCTTTTTAGGGTTAAATCAAGAGTGTTTAACTTGTCACGATGATTTTCATCAAAATACACTTCCACAAGATTGTAAACAATGCCATGATTTTGAGTCTTTTAAACCTGCTTCAAAGTTTAACCATGATAAAGCAGATTTTAAACTACTTGGTAAGCACGTTGAAGTTGATTGTATTAAATGTCATAAAAAAACAACACGTAACGGGGAAGATTTTCAAGAGTTTACAGGGATTGCTTTTCAAGACTGTAAGTCCTGTCATGAAGATCCTCATGAGAGTAAGCTTCCAGGAGATTGTAAATCCTGCCATACAGAGACCGACTTTAAATTATTTAATGGTCAAACTACCTTTGATCACAGTACTACAAATTTCACGTTAAAAGGAAAACACGCTGAGGTTGATTGTTTTGCTTGCCATAAAGAAACAACTAATCCTCTTTTAGTGTTTCAAGACAATCTCAGAATAAAAGAAAATAACTGTGTGAAATGCCATAAAGACCAGCATGAAGGTAAATTTGGATTAGACTGTGCTAAGTGCCACAATGAAACTAGTTTTTTAGCGTTAAAAAGCATGAAGTCTTTTAATCATAATTTGACTGATTACCCTTTGGAAGGTAAGCATTTAGAAGTAGATTGTAAGCAATGTCATAAAGGGAGATATACAAAAGCCATTGACTTTTCAGCATGTAATAAGTGTCATGTTGATTATCATAAAGGAGAGTTTAAGGAAAATGGGATTGTTCCAGATTGTGTTACTTGTCATTCCTTACAAGAAGGATTTGATTATAGTCTGTTTACAATTGAAAAGCATCAAGAAACAGAATTTCCTTTAAAAGGAGCTCATGTAGCAACACCGTGTTTTGCATGTCATGTAAGTGAAAAAGAAGACCGATGGACATTTACAAATTTAGGATCCGATTGTAAGGATTGTCATAATGATATTCACGATGGATTTATTAGTAAAAAGTTTTATCCAGATAATGATTGTAAAACGTGTCATATCAATGAAAGTTGGTCTAAAATAAACAGTTTTGACCATAACAAGACAAAATTTAGATTGGATGGGAAACATACAGAAGTTGATTGTAGAGCATGTCATTTCATCGAAAAGTCTGATAATAATGCAGTTACAATTCAAAAATTTGCTAATTTGGACACCAAATGTGAGTCTTGCCATGAAAATAAACATGGAGATACCTTTGCAATAGAAGGGGTCACAGACTGTAAAAGGTGCCACGTTACAAGTAGTTGGTTTCCTGAAAATTTTAATCATAATACTACCAATTTCCCTCTAGAAGGTAGACATGCAGAAATAGATTGCAAAGCTTGTCATATAAGCGAAACTATAAACGGAAAAGCTCAAGTTATATATAAATTAAACAAGTTTGAATGCGTAGACTGTCACTCATAATATGTTTATTTTTAATGGTCATGCCAATTATGGCACAATCACCAGCACAATCACCACATGGTGACGATTTTAAAATAAACTGTAATCAATGTCACAACCCATCAGGTTGGGAGTTGGATATTTATTTAATGAGGTTTGATCACAATAAAAAAACCAATTTTAAATTAGAAGGTGCTCATACACAAACAGATTGTAAAGCATGTCATGCAAGTTTAGTTTTTAATCAAGCTCCTGATCAATGTGCTTCTTGCCATAAGGATATTCATAGTATGTCTGTAGGGAATGATTGCGCCCAATGTCATACTACAAATACTTGGATTGTTAATAATATACCTGAGATACACGAAGAAAACGGGTTTCCGTTAATTGGGTCTCATGGAGGGTTAAGTTGTAATGAATGCCACACGTCTGAAACTAGTATACGATTCGATAGAATTGGTAATGATTGTATTAGTTGTCACAAACAAGATTATGATGCAACACAAAGTCCGAATCATAGTGAATTAGGATTTTCAACGGATTGTATTGAATGTCATACACCTTTAGGAACAGGTTGGGATTCTCAAAATATCAATCATGACTTTTTCCCATTAACGCAAGGGCATGATATTCAGGATTGCAAACAGTGTCATAAAACAAATAATTATTCCGATGCATCGCCAGAATGTATAAGTTGTCACCAAACAGATTTTAATAATACTCAAAATCCTAATCATTCAAGTGTTGGTTTTTCAACCGATTGTGCATCATGTCATACTACGAATCCAGGATGGACACCAGCAAACATCAATCATGACTTTTTTCCATTAACTATGGGGCATGATATACAAGATTGTAAAGAATGCCATAAAACAGATAATTATGCCGATGCCGATCCTAATTGTGTAAGTTGTCATCAAACGGATTATGACAATACTCAGAACCCAATACACAGAGATACAGGATTTTCAACCGATTGTGCATCATGTCATACTACAAATCCGGGATGGACACCAGCAAACATCAATCATGACTTTTTCCCATTAACTATGGGTCATGATATACAAGATTGCAAAGAGTGTCATAAAACTGATAACTATGCAGATGCCGATCCTAATTGTGTAAGTTGTCATCAAACGGATTATGATAATACTCAGAATCCAATACACAGAGATACAGGATTTTCAACCGACTGTGCGTCGTGTCACACAACGAATCCAGGATGGACACCAGCGAACATTAATCATGACTTTTTCCCATTGACTTTGGGTCATGATATACAGGATTGTAAACAATGTCATAAAACAAACAATTATGCAGATGCCGATCCTAATTGTGTAAGTTGTCATCAAACGGATTATGATAATACTCAAAATCCAATACATAGAGATGCTGGTTTTTCAACGGACTGTGTAACGTGTCACACCACAAATCCAGGATGGACGCCTGCAACTATCAATCATGATTTTTTCCCTTTAACTATGGGTCATGATATACAGGATTGTAAACAGTGTCATAAAACCAATAATTATGCTGATGCAGATCCTAATTGTGTAAGTTGTCACCAAACGGATTATAATAATACAAACAATCCTAACCACAGTACAAATGGATTTTCAACTGATTGTGCGTCATGTCACACCACAAATCCAGGATGGACGCCAGCAACTATCAATCATGACTTTTTCCCGTTAACCTTAGGCCATGATATTCAAGACTGTAAACAATGTCATACTACAAATAGCTATGCAGATGCATCGCCAGAGTGTATAAGTTGTCATCAAACGGACTATAATAATACTAATGATCCAAATCATCAAGCAGCTCACTTCCCAACCGATTGTGCAACCTGTCATACAACAAACCCTAATTGGAAACCTGCTCAATTTGATCATGATGGGCAATATTTTCCAATTTACTCAGGAAAACACAGGCAAGGGGAAGCTTGGAATGACTGTGTGGAATGCCATACTAATCCTAATGATTATTCAAGTTTTTCTTGTATTACTTGTCATGAGCATAGTAATAAAAATGATGTAGATAACAAGCATAGAGGTGAAAATGGATATGTTTATGAAAGTAACGCATGTTATGAATGTCATCCAAACGGAAGAGGATAAGGAGAAACACTACCATGAGATATAAGTTTTATTTTATTTCCATATTATATATGGTATTGTCGGGTAGTGCATTAGCCCAAGATAATCTTCAAACAATCATAGGAAAAGTGACCTTTGTCACGTCTAAAAATGCCTATGTAAAATTTGATAATACGATTGTCATTAAAATTGGAGACACGCTTCAAGCACCTAATAAACAAAAATGTTTGGTGGTTACGAATAAGTCGTCAAACTCGGTAGTTTGTCTTAAAATAAATGATTGTCAGGTTAATAAAGATGATAAAATTTCATATGTGTATGAATTTGAAACAACAAATAAAGTTTTAGAGACTGAAGAGATTCAAGAAAATATAGGCATTAGCTTTAATGATTCTATACAAGCTATTGAAGATACCACTAAGAAAACCAATTATGTAGAAGAAATTACAGGACGTTTATCAGCGGCCAGTTACAGCAATTTTTCTAAAATTAGGGATGATAATCACAGATTGATGACTCGGTTTTCTTTAGAAGCTAACCATATCAATAATTCTAGAGTTTCAGTAGAGACGTATCTTAATTACAGGCAAAACATCTATCCCAAGGACACCACTAGAAACTTAAATAATAGTGATTTAAACGTCTATAATTTAGCTGTAAAGTATGATGTAGATTCAACGCTATCGATAACTGCTGGCAGAAAAATTAATTATAAAATATCATCGCTCGGTGCTATTGATGGTTTACAAGCAGAAAAGTTCTATGGAAACAGTTATGTTGGCGTACTCGCAGGATTTAGACCAGATATTTATGATTATGGACTAAATACCAATTTATTACAATATGGTGGTTACGTAGGACAACTTACAGATCATGAAAATTTCCGTTCTCAAACAACCTTAGGTTTTGCCGAACAAAAAAATAATAGTGAAGTTGACAGACGTTTTGCATATTTACAGCATTCAAGTACTATTTTTAAAAAACTAAATATGTTTACAACTTTAGAGGTTGATTTATATAATAAGGTCAATGACTCGGTTAAGGATAATTTACGGATTACTAACTTGTATGTGTCTGGTCGTTACCGTTTTAACAGTAAATTAAATGTAGCTTTGTCTTATGATTCCAGAAAGCGGATTATTTATTACAAAACCTACGAAACGGATATTGAGCAACTATTGGATGAAGATATTGCGAGACAAGGATTAAGAGCTAGGTTAAATATAAAACCTTTTAAGTATGTATTTACAGGGTTTAGTTATAGCAAAAGATTCCAAAGTGATAGTCAAAACAAATCTGATAATATGTATGGTTATGTCAGTTTTTCAAAGTTACCGATAGATGGTCGGTTGTCTTTAACATATAATTCCAATGCCTCTAATTATTTAAAAAGTAATATTGCATCTCTTAGGTATTCAAGAGAATTTTGGGATAGCAGGTTAAGTACCGATATTTATTATAGATTTGTAAATTATAAATATGAAACAAATGTGCCTGATTTTAATCAGCATTATCTAGGTGGCTATTTATCATATTATATTGATAGATCATTTACCATTAGTTTTTCGGGTGAAGTATCAAAATATAATGACGAAACAAATTATAGAGTAAACACTCAAATTATTAAACGCTTTTTTAGAAGCAGAAAAAAGAAATAAATTATGAAACTTAAAATTGTAGTAGCAGCACTTGTTACAGTTGTTTTTATTGGATGTAAAAATGAACCTAAAGTTATTCCCATAACTTCTAATACTGAAAATTCACCTAATGCACCAAGCGTGTTTTCTAATTCAGATTCCCCAGGAACTGATCAAGCAATGTCTAATGAATTTCATTCAGTAGTTGTCAATGAAATTCTTCCAACATCAAAATATGTATATCTTAAAGTGACTGAAGGAGCAGATAATTACTGGATTGCTACTCGGAGTATGGATGCAAAGGTTGGAGAGACCTATTATTACAAAGGAGGACTTTTAAAAACTAATTTTGAAAGTAAAGAATATAATAGAGTATTTGATAAAGTGTATTTAGTAGGAAGTTTAGTTTCTGCCAATCATGCAAGTATGGCAAAATCAGGAATGACTGGAGATTTAGCGAGCGCACCACAAAATGATGTGCAAAAAGAAGATATACCTATGCATGCTGAAAAAATAGTGCAACATAAAGGTTCTATAAAAATAGCCGAATTGGTTAATAATCCTAAAAAATATGAAGGCAAAACAGTTCAGATAGATGGTATTTGTACCAAAGTAAATGCTGGAATTATGGATAGAAATTGGATTCATATTAAAGACGGAAGTAAGGATGATTATGATTTAGTTGTTACGTCTGATGCTTACGTGCCAGAAGGAGCAGCATTTACTATTAAAGCGGTCGTTGTGTTAAATAAGGATTTTGGTGCAGGTTATAAATATGATATTATTTTAGAACAGGGAACTCTTGTAAAATAGCAATCTCAATACTTGTAAAAAAAGAGCATGAACTTCACGAAGTTTATGCTCTTTTATATTTCAAAGGTTTTTATGTTATGATATAACCTTGTATTTACGCTTTTTCAAATACGCTAAGGCAGTAATTGCAATTATACACGCAACTACAATATACACCCAACTTGGTATAGGAATAGGATCTCCTGTTGCATAAGAGTGTAATCCCGATAAATAGTAATTCACACCATAATAGGTCATAATAACTGTGGCTAAACCAAAAATGGTAGAAACATTATAAACAAATAACCCTGTTAATTTCGGAATAATTCGCATATGTAGAATAAAAGCATACACTAAAATGGTTACCAGAGCCCAGGTCTCTTTAGCATCCCAACCCCAATAGCGCCCCCAAGATTCATTGGCCCAAACACCACCTAAATAAGTTCCAATGCTTACCATTATTAAGCCACCAGTTATTGTTAATTCGCTTATATAAGACATCTCAGTTATGATGGTTTTTACACGTTCTTTGTTTTTAGCTGTTGTAAAAATCATTAATGACAAATTAATTAATCCAATAATGGCACCTAACATTAAAAACCCGTAGCTACCAGCCTCTAACGACACGTGGATTGTTAGCCAATACGATTTTAAAACCGGAACTAAAGGCGTAATTTCAGGATCTAAAAAACTCAACATAGATACTAACAGAATAGTAGCTGCCAAAACCATTGTTGCTGCCAAACCACCAAAGGATTTTCGTGTAAAAAGAATACCAGCTAAGGTGGTTGTCCATGCAATGTAGATCATAGATTCATAGCCATTACTCCATGGCGCTCTTCCTGAGATATACCATCGTAAGCCTAATCCTAGGGTGTGGAATACAAATCCTGTTATAACTAAAGCAAATAAGACTTTATAAATAGTTTTTAATTTGATTCTGGGTTTAAAAACCGATAAGAATAAGAAGAATAAAAAGGCTATACCTAATAAAAAATAAAGTAAAGCTAACCTGTTGAAAATATTTAGTTTGTTTAACAATATTTCAGCATTAATTTTAGCTGCACTAGGCATAATCTCACCACCGTTTTTAAATTGATAATCTTTTAATTCCGCTAGCAATCTATTGGCATCACCATAATTTTTAGTGTCAATACCTTTTTTAAGTGCCATGGTGTACGAACTGAAAAAGTCTGATGCTATTTGGCTATCATGCCCGTTTCCGTGACTATGATTAGAAATCCAGGTATTGTTTTCATCGTTGGTAACAGGTATTATTTTTAGCATACCACCAGAAAACATCATATTTAAAATATTTAGACGCTCATCAACTTTCAACAATTCTTTTTCATAAACGCCTCTGTCTTTCGGAATTAAATCATATACACGACTTACTTCATCTCTTAATTTGTAATTGCCATTGGTGTCAAAAAAGTCTTGGTAAGAGGCATAGCTGCCCGTAACCCCAATTTTATTTAATAAATCTTGATGTTTTCCTAGTTTTATAATTTTTTCACCATACCAATCTTGACTATTAACAAAAATACTTAGCAAGATTTGATCGGCGTTGAGCCCTTTGTAACTCTCTTTTCTGTAAATTTTTCGCATTATTTCTCTTGATAGCGTATGTACAGGTTTCATTCTACCTTTATAATCTTGAACCACCAGTTTACTAAAAGCCTCAGCATGTTCTGCACTCACCGCCGAATGCGTAATATGCGATATTTGATTTTGAGATTGTACTAATTGTGAGGTCATTAAAAAACCTAAAACAAACATAAATGTAGAACTTGAAGCTCTTATTTTTTTAATTTTCTTAATGACTTGATGAAACCTTGTCTTTTTACTGAATAAGGTCCAAATCATACCTGCAGTGAGCAAGATATAACCTAAATAAGATATTGTTGTTCCCCAAAAATCATGATTAACACTTAAATAAGTTCCTTTTTCATCTTTATCAAATGAAGACTGAAAAAAGCGATACCCACCATAATTTAAAATATTATTCATGAAAATTCTGAAATCCATGTTTACACTATTATTGCTATCCATTAAAGTAACTTCACTAGCATACGAAGAAGCGCTTTGAGTACCTGGATATTTGTCTAGAATGAATTTATTAAGTTTAATATAAAATGGTAAATAGATATCTTTTGAACCATACGATATGGCCAGATTTAAATCATTAAAGTTTAACAGTTGAGGTCTGCCTGGGTTACCTTTAGCACCATAAACAATGGTTTCTTGTGTATCTCCATTTACTGTAACATCAAGGACTAATGCAGTTATACTTTCATTTTTAACTTTCGTACTTTCAGATTCCATTTTAGCAACCCCTTTAGGATTAAATTCGGGAAATACAACATTGTTAATACCATTGGAGTATAGCGCACGTAATTTTAATGATTGGTAGGAGCCTGAAGGATAAATGGTATCGCGAGTTTGCGTAGCCATAACCATTTGTGAATATGTGGTATTAGTTTTAAAAGATAAGGAATCACCTTTAAACAGAATGTTAAAGGCATTCGGTACCTCCTGATCATTGAAGTTGTATAGGATATTGTTTATACGTTTACTTTCTCCTTCGCTAATAAAATATTCTTCTCTACCATTCATGCCCGAAACCACTATTTTAAGGGTGGGCTTTCCATCAATGCTAGCTTGTAGTACTTGTTTTGGATTTGGAATAAAATCTTTAACCTCTACTTCGATTAAATCGTTATCAACAATATATGATTCTTTAAAATAATTATTGCCTAGCGATGCAAATAATACGTCTTCATCAAAGTTGTAGGTTTGATTATTTTTGGTTACCCGAAATTTTAAATACGTGTTAGAAGATAAAAAATTATTTGAAGAATTATTTTCTCGAATATGCATGATACCTTCATAGCCAAAATAACGTGTAACTCCTGCACCGATTAAAATGATAATGATTGCAGCATGAAATATGACTAAGGGCCATTTTTTTTGTTGAATCATTCTAAATTTAAAGATGTTTACAAGAATAGAGATTCCAAAAAGAATCAGTAGCAATTCAAACCACCACGATTTAAAAATCACTTTTTGCGCAGCACTTGTTCCAAAATCATTTTCAACAAAGGTTGCAATGGCTATAGCAGCAGCAAATAGCAAGATATATAATCCGGCAGCTCTAGTATTAAATAAGTAGCTTGTAAATTTTTTAAGAAATTTAAAAAGTCTTTTCATAAAAAGAGAATAAAAGTAAAGCTTAAAAATAAAATTATTATTTAGTTATAATATATATTACTTTAATAAATCGATTAACTACTAACAAATTGATTAATAATACTCTATAAAACGTCTCATTCTTAATTTAGTATATAAAAATTAATTATTTATAAAAACAGATTTGTAAGTCTATGCACATGACTTTTATCATAAAAAACCTCTATTAAATTTATTACATTGTTAGATTAACTAATTCTTTTCAATATGTCAAAGACTGAAAGTATTTTTCTTCAAAAATTAGATATTCTTAAACAATCGGAATATTTAAAAAATGATGCTATTCAAGCACAAAAGACGTATACTAGCTATTCAAGTCAATATTTTAATGCAAGCGAAGATCAAAAAGCGTGGATGGATAAAAATTCTGATTATATTTTGAATAAAATCAGGACACTAGAAAAAAA
>TARA_R110002033_G_scaffold119788_3_pt1 | contig 12283 bp, 27 predicted proteins | sample TARA_R110002033 | Tara Oceans TARA_R110002033 (sample SAMEA4397051) | marine metagenome | biome: Polar Biome; feature: [SRF] surface water layer (ENVO:00010504); material: water (ENVO:00002006), including particulate matter (ENVO:01000060) such as... | depth 5 m
CCATTAATTTTTGGAGGCACACCTAACTTAGAAATAATAAAATTATGGTACTCAGCTATAAGCTGAGGAAATAGTGCATTTGGTTTACTATCTTGTTTACTATATGGTTTTATATCTGGTATAGGTGGCTCTATTTCCTTACTTCCATTTAAGGGTTTGCTGTCATCCATTTCAGCGTTTGCTATAATGCATTTATGCATTTCGTGTATTGCATAGTCCGTAAAGGAATACCACCTAGTTCTGTCATAACTTATCTTATTAAAATTATCTACTTCTAGAAGATTTTTATCTATGAGAGATTTAAGCACTCTGCTCACTTGTGACTTACTCCAGAATGGAAAGACTTTAGCAAAAGAGCTTACAGAATTATAAGTCCAGTATTTGTCTTTATGGCTGTGTTTATCACTAGCCTCATTTTTAAGTATCCAAAACTGAAAGTTCTTAATCATTATGGCCTCATCTACTCCGTACTTTTTAGCTATGTGTATGTTAAAAGAATATTCCATATTAGTCTATTTTATTATTAAGATTAATGACTTGCTCCTTAAGTAGTACATACTCAAATAAGCCCAGCTCAGAAACCTCTATCTCGTATAGATTCCACTCAAACATTCTACTGATGTATTTCTTAATATTAGCATAGCTCTTGTTTTTAACTATGAAATTGGCCTCTACATTATCAAATAAATGTAAAGTGATTAATGCCATTGGCATCCTATAGCTTTCTAGTCTTTTCATTAAGTTTTGTTTTCTAATAAGGTGAATAATTTAGTAGATTGTATCTTCATAATTCTGGATAATATCTCCAGGTAAGGAAGGAATCTGTGTTCCTCCTTCATTAATCTGTCCAGAGTAGGTCTTGAGATTTCCAGTATCTCCATTATTTCCTCCTTAGTTTCAAATCTACCTTTTAAAGTTTCCTGGAATTGTGTTATAGGTATCCAAGTTCTCATTTCTTTAGTTTTATAGCTATCACTTGAGCGCCATCTAAGTAGTAAGCTGGTTTAATTAATTCGCCATCATCTGTGACCATCTGATTTCCTTTTAGCCTCATTTTATAAGCTGTCTTATGGCTATCTTTTAACTCTTTTAACTGGTCCTCTAATTGGCTTATCTCCTTTATGTGCGAAAAGTTCCATCTACCAGCTCCATTCTTAACTTGTATCTTAGCTCCATAGGCGCTCAAGTCTTTGCTCTCTACCCCGTAAGTTTCAGCCTCCTCTATAGCTTGTTCTTTGAGCTGCTTATTAGCTAACTTACACACCTCCTCCATGTGCTTAATGGCTACAAAAGCCTCTAATGGATTTACTAAACCCTCATTGACTGAGGATACTAAGTCCTCAGCCATTCTAGATACAGATTTATGCTGTAATATTATTTGTTTTTCTTTAGTCATTTTTTAAATTTTAAGATTAAAATGGAGCTTCTTCACTATCAAATCCTAGCTTTGTAGCTAGTTCTAAGTGTTCAGCACTTACCTCTGTACTTTTATCCTGGATCACTTGCTCATATTCTGGAGTAAGTTTCATTTGGTCTTTTATCCAATCTGGTAAAGATTCAAACTTCTCAGCGCTCCAATTCTCATTATAGTCTAAGATAGAATTAGGGTTAATCTGAGCTGGAGCATCTACTCCTTTAGGCAGTCCAGATAGGCTGCTAATATTAGCGTAAACATTACCGTTCTTATTCTCTCTATGAATAACGCCTAAACTACAAGGCACACCTATTAGATTAGTTATATCAAAATCTCTAGCCTCTGCATCTGTAAAGCTCTTACCTCTCCAGCTTTCTAAGTCCTTTCTTAGATTCGCCTTTTCGTGCATACTTAGAGTATACTCCTTACTTATAACCATTGGCTGCATTTCCTCCTCATTAAACTGCCTCATCTCTGCTGGTAGCTCAAATGTCAGTCTTACTTTATCAGTTTCTTTTACTTCTCCTAAGTACTCCCAAGTAACTGTTCCTATGTGAATCATCTCATAGCATCTAGCTATGTGTGTTCCACTAGGTACTTTCTCTCTTTTACTCTCTTTTTGCTTTGCTTTAATCATCTTAAAGTTTATTTGATTTAATGTTTAGGCTTCTTTTAGGCTGTCCTTTGCTCCTTGTTTTGTTATAGTGAAAAGAATCATCTATGTACTTTCTTTGGTCTTGCTCTAAGCTCTGATGGCTGAGTCTTATAAATTCTTCGCTGCTTTTACCCATTTCTCTCTAAGTTTTTAAGTGTTTTACTCTTCATGAATATAGCTGCTCCAGTATGTGTAATGGATAGGCTCATAAACGTATTTACGTTTATCTTCAGTGAATTGCTGTTATTGTCCTTTACTATGTCAGTAGAGTCTTTTCCTATGAGCATAGTATCAAACTTATGATAGTTAGCTGGTAGATTAGTTAGAAGCTCTGGAGTTAGATCCAGTCTTTCGTATTCACCTTTTAAGATATTATTTATTTGGTTTTTATGGATAAATAGCTCTTGCTGTATAGTGCCATTTAAGTACCAGATTACTGATGCTGATTTCATTCTTTGGTTTGTTTAATTATAAATTTGGAATTGTAGTTTTTGTCTTTCAATCTCTACCTCTATTAGCGTTACTCCTATATTATCTACTCCTACTTTATTGGAGTAAGTTCTGAGCATATTCTGACAGCTCCTAAGCTGCTTTTCTGTTCTACTGGTCCAGATAGCTCTCATTATCTGAATCATTATTTCTTGGTTAGTTAGCTTTATCATCTTGTTAAATTAGTATTCACTTGTAAACTCCTCCCAGCAATACCTACTACATACTACCTCATCCTCCTCTATCTCATTATCACATACCATACAGACCTTATTAAGCTCTAGGTTGCACTCTAAACAGAAATAGTCGTTATACCATATCTCTAGCTCAAAGTCCGCTGTATGATCCTTATTGCAATTCTCACACTTTTCCATAATGGTACTCTTTTATTTTGTCTAAAGTTTTCTGGGCCTCATTATTCCATCTATCACTACCATCTGCATCACATAACTCCAGGCATCTATTACTCCTTATTATCTGTATCTCAAAGTCTAGCTCTAATCTACCTAGCTCTGTCAGCTCATTTACGCACTCTTCTAAGTTCTTCATTTGTCTGTTTTTTTTGATTAAAATTGCTGCTTTCCCCATTTAGATGGATTTAATCCGTCTATAGTACAAGTTCCATCAGCTATCCATTCTTCAACGATAGCACACTGGTAGGAATTAGATCCATTTGATTTCTCAAATATCGTAGTATAATCTGTATCACTACTAAAACTTCTCTCTGGCTGAAAACCTTTATTTTCTAAGGCTTTCCTTACTTGATTAAATGTGTATTCTTTCATTGTCTGTTTGTTTGGTTTTTAAATTAATATTATTTTTTAACTCTAGGTATTACTATTACGCTGTGCAATGGACATCTCCACCAGTTTTGGTTATAAAGTTGGCCACCGCGTGTGCTGCAGATACATTACTGTAAACGTGTATTGGTGTTTTATCTTTTAATAACCATTTAGGCATATCAAAAGTGCATAATCCTGGATGGTCTTCTGTTGGTAAAATATTATCTATAAATTTTAATCTAGATTTTGGTAGCCAGACATTGCTGTAAACCTTCATACCGTTGTCAAAACTTAGCCTTAAGGCTTTAGCTGTTTCTCTGTCATAAGTAGCTTTATTAATTCTCATTTGTTTGTTTTTTTATGGTTTTTACTAAATCTTTTATTTCTGGATATATTCTTAAAGTCTCTAGTGCTAAGTTTTTTATTGCTTTCTCTGTGTTTTCATAACAGTCACAAGGTGTCCCATTATAAGCCTCATTAGTTACACATATAGCATTATCTCTTTTATCTATATAAAATCTTAACTCTATAATGTCTTTTTCAATACAGATTTTTAAGTCTTTCTTTTTTAAGTTCTTTAATCCTTTTATTAATTCTTTATAATTCATTAGTCTGTTTTTTGGTTTTTAAATACTTTATAAGACTTTACTCTAAAGCCCTCTAAAGGGTTTTTATTTTAAAATCTTAATACCCATTGCCTCTAGGAAAAAAACTGCTGTTTCATGCGCTTTTATAGACGTAGTTTTAAAAGTAGACTCTTCTAAGTGCATATCAGTTTCCTCTAGCCATTTACCGTTGGTCAAAAGCGTTTTGGCTTTTTTAACTTGTGACTCTTTTTTAATTTTAATAGTGTATGTCATTAGTCTGTTTTTTTAGTTTTTAATTAATGTTAATTCTAATTCTTTAGCGGCATAATTTATATGCTTTTGAGTCGTCATACTCCAATATCCTAACTGGTGCAGCTCGTCTCCTTTTATCTCAGCTACTTTGGTAGTGTAAGAGATTATAAAATTTCCTTCTCTTCTTAAATTTTGCGTGTACTTTGAAAATGTCATTAGTCTGTTTTTTTAGTTTTTAAATACTTTACTCTAAAGCACTCTAAATGGTTTTTATACTAGCTCCTTAATTTCATGGTACTCCTCGAATAATATCTCATCACATTCCAGGTCAGCCATCTTAACATCTTTAAGGCTTTTAATTTTTGTAGTGCTTCCTATATCATCTATCCCAGCCAGCTCATCATCAAAGCCCTCTAGTAAGGAGTTATAGTCTGTTATAAAATCTGCTATTCTAATTTCTAAATCTGTCATTTGTTTGGTTTTTAAATTAATATTATTTTACCTAAAAAAGCCCACATCGGTTAAAATGTAAGCTTGTTTTTGACTTCTTTAAAGTCTATTCAAGTTGTCGTAAGTCCGTTAGAGCTGTTATTCGCTTTTAGCTTGTAGCTCCAAGTTGTCAGAAGAGTGCTTGTCACCCGTATCATTTTGTTTGCTATGTTTAAAAATATCTCGGTTTCTTCTACTTGCGCTTATTGTTCGCTGCCTTGGCCCTTTTGGCTAGTGTCTATATCCGTATCTAGTTACTAAGTGGGGGAATTGCGACTCAGCTACCCTCGTTTACTCCCGAGATATGTTTTTAATATTAATCTAATATAACGAATTCTTTACATTAGAGAGCATAAAAAAGGATATTTATTATCACTAAATTATCACGGTTTTAATTAATATGTATGAGGGTTAGGGTTTTACTCCTTTTCAAATACTGTGAATAGTATAGGCAGAATAGATAGTCCAGCTAAGATTAGGTTTCTATCATTAAGGCCATTGGCTTCTATGTCCTGGAAAGCTGCTGCTGCTAGAATACCAGTTATAGTTCTCTTAGAGCTGAGTTTACCCTTCTTATCTTTTAAGAGTCCAAATAAGGGCAACACAGCACTTATAATAGTCTTAGGTAAGTTTAGGTCTGTTTGTATATTAAAGCTCTCAGATTGGCTCTTTCGCCTTTTAAATAGAGTTTTAAGGCCTCTCTTAGTGTTTGCCTCCTCCATTCTTTTTATTTGGAATTAAAGCATCTACTATCCTTTTAACCAGGTTATAGATAGAGTTATCTTTTGTAGTTGGAGTTAATCTAACTATAAGCTCAAAAGCTATTAAAGCCACTCCTATAATTTCGTAAAGGTTTTCTGTAATGATTTCCATTTTATAAGTATTTATCTGTTATCCCATCTTGAACGGGTTAGTTTTATATCATAATGCACAAAGGTCTGATAGACTCCAAGACCGCCTTCAAAGATATGATTAAATTTAATAAGGTTTTCTATGGCTTCATATAAGTCTTCTGGGCTTACATTATCTACCCTCATATCTGCTGCTTGACCTAGTATGTGCTTACTGTTTTTTACTCCTCCTATCTTGGCGTTATGCTCCTTACATCTGTATCCGCTATTAATGTAAATAGGCTGCTGGATAAAATCCCTTATTATCTGGAGCTGGTTAGCTAATTTCTTAACCTCCATTAAAACTGACTCTGGCATCTCACAGCCACTTTTACAGTCAAACTCACTCAGTTTAAAGTTCCTAGTTAGTTGCATTACTTTTTGTTAGCTTTAGCTTTCTTTACTGGCTTCTGGATCTCTTTCTCTACCTTATCCTCTTTTGGCAATTCTTTCTTATTGCACATTTGATAAATCTTTACGGCTGTATAAATAGCGGATAAGAGAAGCACTAAAATCTTCAGCATCTGTTCTACGTTTGCAAAAGTCAAACCAACAGCTCCAGTATTAATCAAAAGGAGATGGTCTGAAATCAGACTACTTCCTATCTTTTGTAATAGTGTTTTTCCTAGCATTACTTTTCTTTTTAATTTCCTTTAAAAAAACTTTAAGTTTCTCCTCGTTCTTTAATTTCTGCTCCTTACTAATCATCCTATCTCCATACCTCCCTCATAGTAAACTGTTCCTTTAATTGGCCACATTTGGTTATTAGAAGTTCTGGTGTCATACTCTGGAAATAAGGTATTATTAGCGCATAAATAGTCTATTAATCTCTCACTATAAAACTGAGCGTTATTTCTCTGCTCCTCTACTAATCTATCCAGCTCACTTCTGCTTATTGGAGAGCTATCTTCTGAGCTGTATGTACTCAAAGCTCCGTTATTAATCTTATAGAGCATAGATGGTAATATCTCCAGGATAGCCCAATGTAAAGTAGCTCTCATGATGAAGTCCTCTAATAGAGTCTTTTGGTCTGTAGTTAAGTTATCTGCTACGATAGCTGCTTTAATAGTCTGATAAAGGTTAGTTCCTAAGATTGGCTGTATCCATTTGTCCTGGGCTATAATAAGTCTAGGCTCTAAGAAAGTAGGATCTACTGATCCATTAATAGTACTGTATCTTTTTATATATTCTTCGTCTATAAATAGAACTGATTGTGGTAATGGCATCTTTTTAGCTTAAAACTTTTGGGTTAACATTAGTAGCTGTCGGATTCTCTATAGGAAAACTAGGTCTACCTAAAATATCTGTGAATCCATTAGGGTTAATTATTTTAAAATGCTTCATTAAATCCGCTGGTAAGAACTGGCCTCCTTTATACTCCTTTCCTTGTATAGTTATAGTCTTTCCTTTAGGTACTCTTTTTAAGAAGTAGGTTAACCGCTTCCAGGAATGGCGGCAATTATAGGATCCTTTCCATAAAAAGATACTATACCTTCCAAAAGGCTTATTTGTAACTGAGTTAGTCATAGCAGTTATATCCTCTCTTCTGTATAAATTAGATTTATAAGTAGTAATCATTTCTATGCAGAAATTTCTACTTGTTCTAATCGGAGATGGTCCATCATACTTATACCTTATCCTATAGAATCCAGCATCCAAGTAAGACCTTTTATCTGGATCGTTCTGTATGGCAAAACTGTAGTTTCTGCTATAGTGATTATCCACTTGAGGCTCATCTTCTACCTCCTCCTCATCTATAAGCATCCAGTCTTTCTCAAACTCAGTCTTATCCTCACCTATTGACTGCATATACTTTAGAGCTGCATCCTCCTCCTCCTGGTTTGGAATGTACTTTTCATCTTTACCTTTACCTTTACCTTTACCTTGAATCTCCTTTCCAAAGTTCATTTTATCAGAGCCACAGCAAGAGCTTAAATTCTGTTGAGAGCTTATTTCGTTCTCATCAAATATTGGAGCGTCATCTTTAATTATAGTGATAGGCTTCATAGACTCAAAATAAAGGTCTAGATTGATTCCTACTTCTCCTAATAATTTATTTAAAGCCTTTAATACTATAAGCTGATATGGCTGTACTACTGTGGCCTCAAATAACTCAAAGCTAGTCCTTAGCTCATCTGCGTTATTTCCAAAGCCAGAGCTGTCCTTAACTCCAAAGAGCATAGGGCTAGTAACTCTGTGACCTATCATAATTTTTTTGGTTACCTCTTCGCTCAAAAACTGATATTGCTTATCAGCATCACTTAAAGGGAATGGAGTCATATCTGGGGCTCGGTCCTTACCATCTGAAAAGGTCATAACAAACTTACCAGCGTTTCCAGTACCACTTAGTTCCTTTTTAATGGTTTGCTTAATCTGGTTTCTCTTCTCTATACCTGGAACGCCATTGTTGAAATTAATTAAGAAACTTGGAGCTAGTCCATTCTTAATATTGTTTAGATGATAGATAGCTATTTCTTTATCTAGCTCTATGTAGTTAACCGCTCCTAGATAGTCTGGCTTAGGATAGGTCTTATCTCCTACACTATATCCTCTTACAGCAAATAGCTGATTAGGATAAAGCATTTTGTTCTCTGGATTAAAAGCTGCTATCTCTATTGGACTGTTCTCTTTCTTTCTATAGTTCGCCCAGTCCTCCGAATAAAAGAAACTATCTGTTTCTCCTTCTTCATTAACCTCTGCAGCTCTTACCTTTTGAAATGGTACGTGATAAATCTCTGTAAAAGTAGTTCTGTCTACACTATAGATAACATTCAAATAGAAGCCATTAAAGACCTTTAAATCTTTAATACACTTCTTTATCTCATCTTCATCTAAAGTATCTAAAAACATACCTAAACGCAGCCATTGGTCTGGTTTCTCCTCCTTATCTGTAGCCGTTAATCCCTCTCCGAAAATCATATCAGAAATACCATTAATAAGAGCTGAGTGTACAGCGCTATTTCTAGCTAGTCCGATTAAAAAGTCTGGATAGAGATTGTCCTCTCCATAGTTTACCCATCCACCTCTACTACTAGACTCCGTAAAGTCCGTATCATAATGAGATGATAAACCTATTCCATGCACCGCTGAGTTCTCAGTAGGTTTAGGAATTGTCTTGCTGTTTATTGGTCTTCTTTTAGCCATTGTATGCTACTGAATTTGGAATGGTTTGGTCATATTCTGTAAAGTAGTCTTGAGCTTCTCCTACTAATAAAAGTCCTCTCTCTACAAAGTGAGCTAGAGTTGGATCAGTCAAATCTAAATTGGTTTTTAGCTTAGTTACAGCATAACAAAGGTATGTATAATATCCTCCATTTTTAATAAGCACTCCTCCTTTAGTCTCCGCTGAATACGTTCCATCTGTATTTAGGCTTATATTATAGTATCTGTCTGTAGCTACTATTAAGCCATTATTACTAATTACTTTGTATTCCTTTTGAGTCATTTGGTCCGTAATAACAAAAAGAATACCCAGAGAACTACTTTTTTCGGCCCAGTTTTTAAGCCTCTCATTAATAGTTAAGCTGACTGTCTGATAGCCTGGAGTATTTGGCTGGAGCTGTAACATTATACTTCCTCAGATTTAGCTTTAGAAGCTTTCTTTTTAACCTCTTCTATTAGTTCTGGGCAAAACCTCTTAACTACTTTTAAAGTCTCTTGAGTAGCATTTTTTAAATCTACCTCTTTACCATAAATGGTCACGTTATCTGCTTTGGCTTTTAACATCTTTATGTTTTAAAAAAAAAGAGGAGTAAATCAATCTGACCACTCCTCTTTTAAGTTATTAATTAAACTTTGGAATCAAAGCTATTTTAGCACTCTTAAATCACTAGTAAGCTGGCTCTACTAAAACAGAACCCATGTTACTAAAAGGAGTACCAGTATAACTTACCAACCTCCTAGCTGGTAATTTCTCAGTCGCCGTAAAAGTCAAAGTGTATCCATTTGCGTCTCCTTTGGCGGTTCCCGTAGCTGCTGTTCCAGCCGTTAACTCAGCCGAGTCATACTGTCCAATCATCCAGATATTATCATTGTTATCTAATACAAATAACATTAATCTAGTCTGGGCCACATTTGCTAACTCTAATCTATCTGCTGCTGTTAATTGCATTAGAGAGATGTTAACCACTTGACTCCAGAACACAGTACCATTCTCTACTGAGCTGGTAATGGTTTCAACAAAGTCACCAGCCGCTTGAGATAGTTCATATCTGTAAAGCTCTAGAGCTGGAGTTAAGTCTGGTAAGGCTGATACTTCCTCTCCAGTTAACTGAATACCAGTAGTAAATTTGTCATGATTCGCAATAAAAATAGTTTTTATCCCTCCTATTTTGTCTTTACATTGAAGTAATCTTCCGCTTGATAATGTACAAGGCATATTGTCTAAATTTAATGGTTAATAATTAGGATTTCTTGTAGGTTACTACATCCTCACCAATAGCTATCTGAGTTCCACCAGTAAATCTGTAAATTACTCTTACATTATCTGATCCATTTAAGTTAGACATATCCAAAACTTTTGCCTCATTTAAATCTCCCAAAAGATTTGTTCCAAAGAACAAGTTAGTGTTTAAAGAAATCATTAACTCGTCATTAGCCATACCATTAGCCACCTCTATCTGTATACCATCATAATTTAACGGCTTAACCCCTACAAATGATTCAAACTGGTAGTTTTGCGCTCCTAAAGCGTGAATGTATGCACTCGCCACTCCTGGACTTACATAAAGTCTAAGGTCTGGGTGAAATAATAACTGAGTAGGTATTTGAGCTTTCATTAATTCAAATACAGCTACTGGATCTACAAGAGGATCTGTTGCGTTAGTTACTTTCTGAGCTGCTGGTACAAAAGTACCTACTTGAGAAAGAGTAAATAAACCATCGAAACTAGCAAAAGTTCCAGCTCCAGTCTTATCTCCTTGCCAGATGTTATTCTCTACATCAGCTCCAATCTTTCCAGCTACGTGAAGTAAAAGGTAAGTTTCAAAGTTTGGAGGAATCACCGCGTCTACTCTTAAACCTCCAGTTTGCATTGCTTCCCAATCTTGTCTGAAAGGCTGCTTACATAAGGTAATATTGACTTGTAGATTCTGAGGCTCAATAACTCTTTCAGCTAGTGTTACACCTCCAGCACTTAGATAGTCACAAGATGCCGCTGTAATTAAACCATTAGAAGCTAAAGTTGATAAAACTCCTTTATACTTTACGTTCTCCTTAATAGTTATAAGGTTTTCAGAAAGCGTTTTACCGCTTAATAAGGCTGCTGATATATAAGCTTGAGCTAATTCTCCAGCATAAGAGCTACTAGTAGCTGGCTGGTCTGTATCGAAATTATACTTTTTAGACATTTTTTTTAGTTATTTGAAGATTTTGAAAAGATAGCCATTGCTCTCTCTGCTGCGTTCATCTCAGTCATAGGTTTAGCAAATTCTACTTTTTGCACTCGGTTAATACTTTTTTTGTGAACTGGTTTAGAAGCAGAAAAGTTCTTTAATGATCCAGAAAGCTCTTTAGCTAAGTTTTCTATTTTAGAATCAAAGTCTTTACTTAATTCCTCTAGAACTGCTATAAGCTCTTTTTTAGATACAGAGGCTTCTATTGCTTCCTCCTCAATTACTTCCTCCTCTACTACTACTGCATCTCTGATTTCAGTAACAGTACCATCTTCGATAACCATAACTCTACCATCCTCCAGTTCAAACTCTCCAGTAGGTAAAGGCATCTTATCACCTTCCTCAGTTACTACATAGGCTAATACACCTACTGTCCACTCTTCGGCATCTGTGCCTATAAGAGTTCCATCTTTTAAATTGGCTTCTGCCATTAAAGCTATCTCCATTCCGAGAAGAGCTTTTATCTTTCCTAGTTTACTTTTTGACATTTTTTAAATAAATTAATTAATTACTCAATCTCTTATATAATAGTATAAAAATTTCTGTTTTGTTCCCTATAGACATTTTAAGCCCTCAAAAAACGCCTCTGTAACTCACTCACCTTTATAGAATTAGATTATCTCTAAGAATACTATATAGCATAGCCCAGAGAAGAGATAATGTCTTAAAACGGCTATTAGAGGCCTTAAAACACTTTCTGAGAAAAACAAGCTTTTAACAGTTTATTTTTCTTTAATAATTTTTTTAATCTCCTCACATAGCCTTTGTTCCTCTATGTTTTCTAATTTTTGTTCTGCCTTTTTTAGGGGAATACAATTAGGGACTTCTTTACCATCTTTAATCTTAGTTCCATAAGCTACGTAACCATCATAACAAGGATTATCTTCTAACATATTTACATCTCTCTTATAGGTAAATTTGATAGTCATTTCAGTACCATCCTCATCTGTCTGAGTAGCATACAAAACTCCATTCTCGTGTAGCTCTCTCATTTGGTCCTCACTAAAATTATACTCATGGTCAAAATAAATCTCATCCAAATTAATCTCAGTATCTGCTGACATATTTCTTGGAGCTTTATCATACTTTTTTTTCTTCTTCTTTTTATCCTTTTTATACTCCATAGCATTTACAAAGAATCCCTCTATACTAAAACCTTTAGTCTTTCCGCTTTTAACTTGCTCTTTCCAGATAGCATCATCATTAACTTTAATGGCCACCATCCATGAGCCTACTGGTACTTTAAAACCAAAAGCCTCAGATTTGTCTATAGGTGAATCTTTGATCCAGGACTCCACTACAGTCAAACCATCAATATTCTTTTCATGTTCT